>ENA-OXIW01000050-OXIW01000050.1-human-gut-metagenome-genome-assembly--contig:-NODE-50-length-48971-cov-28.1893_pt1 | contig 48971 bp, 73 predicted proteins | sample MGYA00249822_ERZ652370 | MGnify/ENA primary metagenome ERZ652370 (study PRJEB26925, sample SAMN05826923) | human gut metagenome | biome: ENVO:2100002; feature: ENVO:00000062; material: ENVO:00002003... | reverse complement strand
AAAAGTCTATCACAAATGGCTTTTTAAATTTCTAACTTAATTTTACAAACAGGGTGTCTAAAAAAATTGGTGTAAGTTTCAGTGCTTTCGTTTTGTTCTACGTTTGTGTCCATTACTTTTTTTATCTTTTCGGCGACTGTGACTAACATGCAATGCCAAGATAGATTTGCCATCCGCAAATCCTAAAGTATGTGCTGCCTCATCACTTTGACCGATAATGTTGTATAAGGCTTGTTCGATCGCACCAAAATCATAATTTGAATTTACTGATAACATAAGTTGTTGGATTATAAAAATTGCAATTGCTATCTTGTCGGTATAATGTCCTGTTTTTACACGATATAAATTTTCTGCATAGTTGGCCGGAACCATTGGCTTGGTTTTAAACTTGATATCCAAAAGATCAGAATTATGGCAACAAACATTTCTAACCAAATTTAAACATTCCAGCCATGAGAGCAATTCAGATGGAGTACAATCAAAGGATTCACTAATAGCTTTTAAATTAGTCTTTGACATATATTTTAAAAGATTGACCGTATCGCCAAATGTTAAAGCATCGATCATCAGCCAAACAGTTGGAAAGCCATCGTCGTTTAAATTGTGCCCATACTGCATATCAGGCAGCTGTGACTTTTTGACTTTTTTTAAGAGCTTCTTTTTAAAATATACCTGTTCTTTCTCAACATCGAATCGTTTGAATTTCTCACGATTACACCAATTTGTGAAATTTAGATACCCAAAGGCTTTATATTTCCTTCCAAGCAAATATGCGACTTGGTTTTGAAGTGTAACTTCAATAGATTCGATTGAATGTAAAACATTAACTCTTAGATTTTTATCTTGAAAATATCGGGAAATCAATTGTTTCATGGAAACACCATTAAAATTCAAATTTTCTCCATCTTGCCTATTGGAATTAATATTGAAGGGCATAGCAAATTCCTTTAATTTGTAATATCCAATGGTTTCTAGAGCTTCTTCATCTTTTTGAATGTTTCTTGGACTGGATTTTATTCCTAGTTCAATAAGTCTCTCCAATTGCTGATGAGTCGTCAAAGGCTGAACTCCCACTAAATTTCACCTCACAAAAAAAGCCTCGCATACTGGCGTACCAGCCACATTAAATGTGGAGCGAGGGGATTGATATCTATGACTTATTTATACTCTTCTAAAATCAGAGTGTCAATGTTTATCTCTTTAAATACAAAAAGCCCACCCCGAATTAACGAGGTGGGCTTATGACATACTTTATAAGCGGTGCCAGTTGATAAAACTTGTTACTTTAGTGACGAGTAGTTCACAGCCCCTATACAAACATATTTTGTAAAAAGCCTTTTTTCTGTTCTTTCAACAAATCTAACTTACGCTGGTTAGCAGCGATAAGGTTGTCCAGATGATTTAACAGTTCACCAATGCGGGCCTGTTCCTGAACACTAGGTGTCATCAGCTTCATATCACGAATCAAACCCAAAGCAATAAACTTTTGGGTCCCACCGGCATTTTCCTTTTGGATAAAGCGTTCAAATGAGGGCGACTTTAAATATTGAATTAGCCAGGTATTGATAATTTCTGGCGATGTTTTCTCTTTAATCAATGCAACATTTTTGATTGCAAAGTCATCTCTATCAACGATTACAGGTTTTCCGATTGTTCCAATCATTCCGAATAATATGTCTCCGATATCGACCTTTGATCGCTGGTTAATTTCATTAAAATCTTCATCAGTTAAATAAGAAACATCGGACATGTCTAAACCAGAATCGGTTAGATTTTTAGATGTAACCATTGGGTGACCTTGCTCAATATACTTCGGTGAAGCGTGTGTTCCATCACGAACATCGGACCACTCACCAAGATTACGCTGTACCCAAGCGTCAGCAAACCCCGCAAATCGCAATTCAGGAACTTTTGTGCCATTTTTTGGAAACATTTTTTGCAAGTAGCCTTTTTTCTGTTCCTTGAGTAAATCTAACTTACGCTGGTTGACTGCGATCAGGTTGTCAACGGATTCGATGAGTTTAACAATCATTTCTTGTTCTGGTCGAGAAGGAATCATGAAGGTGAATTTTGAAAGATTCGACCAGCTAATTCCAAACACCTTTAATCCAGTTCCCATTTGGTAGCCGAAGTGTTTAAAAGAGTCGGTGTGGAGAAGATAGTAAAGATACAGGGAGCTCGCAGAGCTGGGGCGCAGAGTAATAGTATGAAGCCCTGCCACCAGGTGCGTGGGTAAACCAACAACAACAGCTGGTTCAGCGATTCCCTGATAGTCTTCAGAAGCGTCAGCAACTACTAAGTCATTAACTCTGAGTTCATCGTAATTCGCTGGTTCAATATTTGGCAACTTGGTGTGCTCTGTAACAATATCAGCAACTCCAGTATGGATATCACCATAATGGATATAACGGTATCCAGTTTCATGATCACGTTCCACATCGCGTGACAATGAGTATGATTTGGCTTTGGTTGTAGTTTGGCCTAAAGTACGCTTTTCCCAAGGGTCAGTGAAACCTTTAAATCTTAATTGCGGATATTTAGCTTGTTTATCCTTCATTATTTTTCCTCCGGTTTAATAAGCGGCGCCAGTTGATAAAACTCGTTACTTTAGTGACGAGTAGTTCACCACTTTATCCACTATAACATATGCAAAAAAGCCCACCCAGAACTTAATCTGAGTGGGCTTCTGACATACTTTATTTAATTTCTTTGATTAAGTCTACATAATCCTTGTTGGCCGTTACATAGCCAATTTGCGTTTTAAGGGAGTAGATGTCACCGTCTTTAACTGCAACTCCATAGAAGCGACTGCCCTTAGCAAAACGTACATAGCGCTTGTTTTTATCACCTTTAAGGGGCAACTTGTTATACGCATGCACCATATCAGCTTTTACCTCAAACAATCCTTTGGAAGCGTAATATGACGGTTTAATTGGGGTGTCTGATTTACCATTTGATTTCAATAAATTTTTAAAATCATAACTAGCATCTACATGCAAGCCTTTGAAGTTATCAGTGAACTGCCAAATAGCAGTGTTATTTACACCCGGTTTGGAAGTTCCATAGGACGCCACCCAAAGTTTAGCATATGATACAAGTTGCGCCTTATGAATACGGCCATAGTTGAACCATGAAGCTGATCCATAGACAAGCAAATTGTGATAACCGTTGGAATATAGGTAGCTAAGGAACCTGTTAATGCCTGAAGTGCAATTGCTTGGCAAGTCGGCAGCCTCTACATCAATTGCCAGCCAAGTCGTTTTATCTAATCCCATTTTCTTAACTTTATCTAGGAAATAGGCAGCCTCATTTGAAGCACCATGCCAAAAATGATAGGCAGCTACCACACCAAATACTTTATAAGCATTAGCAATTTGGTTGGCAGCCTTGGGTGAAGTATATTTAACACCTTCACTTAACTTAACAATTGCTCCAGAAACACCGTAAGATTTCAAAGTGTTAAAAAACGCAAGAGAATCAGAGTTAAAAGATGACGTGTCAACAACAATTGAATATGCCATTATTTCTCAACCTCACCTTCCAATTTTGAAATGTCGCTCGCACCGTCACTTTCTACAGTATCGGTACTATTCGGCTTTGAAGTATCAGCTGTGGAATTATCAGTTGTTGATGGGATAACGAGTTCAGGTTCATCTTTAACAACGTCAGAACTAGGAGTTGTAATGACAGGGGCAACATCTTTGCCTGCAGCCTTATAGTCTTGATAAATGCTTTCAATAAGCCCTTTAATCAAGTCTGACTTAGCCCATGTGTAACCACGATCACTAGCAAAAGTTAATGCTTCGTTAAGCACGGCATCAAAACGGTCTTGCTTACTTAACGCTGCTACCTGGGCATATCGGGCAACCAGTCCTTCAATTGCCGTTAATAGTGATTTCTCTTGGGCGGTCTTAGCGTGTGCTTTAGCAAGTGGCAAAACGGCTTTCCAAACAGCTAGAATAAAAGCAATCCCTGCAGCAAAAACCCCGGTTGACTGACCATAATTAAAAATCTTAGTTAAAATTGCAATCATTATTTAGCTACCTCCTGGGTATCATTTTTTGCAAAACCATTACCAGAATCTGTTGAAGCTGCTGGTAAGGTTGGTTCACTAGATAATTCATCTGTTTTGAGTAATGCTTGAACATCCGCTTTAAATGGTGTCGGAACTTCATCAATCGTCCGGCCACCATCGGCAACATTTGCAGCAAACAAAATTGATACTGTGCAATACTTTTTATCTAACATTTTTAAATTCCTCCTAATGAATAAAGTGCATTAATTGTTGTAGAATCAAATAAATTACGGAACTGGACCCGATCGCAATGGTAACCACCTTCCACAAGTTCTGACGATTGATAACTTCCATCTCATTTTTATGATTTTCACTTTTCTCGTCTCCACGGATGACTGCTTCCAAGATACGGTTGTTTTGTTCCCGTAAGTATTTGTTGCTTTCATCGACACTTTTTAGCGTGTCGGTCATTTTATTGTTAAGATCAGTAATCCGACGTTCGTGATCCGATAATTCTTTGCCATGTTTCAATAACATTTGATGATCCTGATCGCTTAATGGCATGGCCTCACTTCCCTTCTATTTTGGGATAAAAGAAAAGCCATCTATTTTCATAGACGGCTAATTTGCATATATTGTTATGCTAATAATGTTAACTGATTTGTGTACCCGCTTCTAAAGTATTATCCAACTTAAAGATGTGTTCCACATCAATAATGACCACTGCTGCACGTGGAAAACGTTCAAAAATTTTCGGGGGTAAATACTTTTTAGATACGGAATCATTTTCATAAATCCGAGCTGTTCCTTCAAATCGAAAGCCCTTCTGAGCCTCTCTATCAGCCACTGCTACTGCCGCATAGTTGTTTTGCTGCAAGTTGTGATAGGCATGTCGAAAGGTATGCTCAAAATACAAAAGATGTGAATCGTCCAGTACATGTAACGATCCTTTAGGACCAACTTTAGGCACTCCATTCTCATCCGCAGTTGCTAGAAATGGTAATTGTTTTCCAACCATTTCTTTCATCTCTTCAGATAAAATAGGCATTATATAAGTCTCCTTTCCCATATAAGAATTATTGCGTACTCCCAGTGTATTTGCGAAGTGTAAACTGTGTCAAGCATTTAACCTAATACTCGTTTACAGTAGGAATTGCTTCTGAAACTTATCTGATTCAGAACTGTTTTTGGGCAAAACAAAAGCACCTATCCGTAGATAGATGCATTTTCATATACTTTTAGGGGATATATGAAAAACTATGAATATATCTAGAGGTATATATTCTGGGGGAATATACACTTGAGGGGTATGAATAACAACAGTGAATGCGCTGTTATCCACGTGAAATATTGTAACATACTTTGCAAAAATTGAATACCCGATCATCGGTATCAAGTGTTACATAATAAGTCATAAAAATGTCCTTATTCCTAAACTAAATAATCATAAGTGAAATGTGCAGCCACGGAATAATCATTCCCAGTTATTAAAAATTTATACTCAGGCCCATATAGAATAGGATTCTCATTTGTAAGGGCTGCTCCTTTATAATTTATGCCACTTGTATAATCAGTAAAACTCGTATTAGCTTTATTAGAAATTACTTGAAAAATTCCCGAACTTGACAGTATGGAATGAACAATGTTGTTGAAATTTAAAACAGTAGTTCCTGTTGGGTAAAAGGATCCATCAAATGGTTTGTATGGTCCAGCTCCTGTTACGTAAATAGTCTTATTAGTATCATCAACTCTATATAAAATTACTCCTTGATAAAGTTGATCGTACCCAGACATATCTAGCTGACGCCAAGCCGAGTTTTCAACGCTTTTCAAATCGGCCATAGTAGCGGCCTGATTATCCCCCTTATCTTTCGAGGCGTCCGTAATAGTGGGCGCAATACTGAATGTCTGTGCAGCTGTAAATGTTTGAGCCTGTCCCGTTCGTGCTAGGTCACTTGGCAAACTACTTGCAAGAAGCAACGGATTATTGTTGACCGTTGGAACAGTGTCAAAATTGTTAGCACCAGATAGGTGGGCAACTTTGGAATCATCAGCCGGCTTAAGAGACTCACCATTTGACAATACTAAACTATTATCCATACTCAATCTCGAAACTATTGTCCAAGGATTCCATGCTGAGGGACTACTTTGAGTCCTAAAAAATATCTGATTACCTAAGCTACTGGTACAGATAGCATACTGAGCAATTGGAAAGCCCTTATTTATTACCTGAAGTGTTCCCCAATGACCGTATGAATCCATAAAGTTTACAAGAGTGCCCCCAAAATTATATATTCCCCCTATCGTCAAAGTATTTAAATCAGTATTTTCTGCAAGTTCCCCCTTATAAAGCCCATTTGGAACATCTTCTAATCCTACTACATCGCTAGCTGGTTTACGCATATCAGCAATATTCACTTTTTTATCCAGTTGCTGATTAACGTCAACCGTCTTGGCATAAGCATTTCCTGCACTGTCTGTAGGATCTGTTTTAAATTTCTTTTGGCCGTCAATTGTTTCATCACCAGTCGTATGGACAACCGCACTGTCATCGGCGGGTGTCATATCTTTAGAATTGAAATTAATTGAGCCATTTTTATTGTCTCGAACCGGCGTGACAGCTTGTTTGTTAATCTCGATTGAATTGTCACCATTATCAGTAACTTTGGTCGCAATATCTTTTGCTAAGCCGTACGAATCGCCATTCTTGTTGACTGGATCGGTCTCAAAAGTATTCTTGCCCTTAAAATCATTATCCTCACCAGTTCGGGCGATATCGGTTGGTAAAACTGCATTTAATTGCGACTTGGTAATAACCAAATCCCAATCAGACCATTTATTGTTGGTCGGATTATATGAGCGGACGTAGCTTGTGCCATTAATATCGTCGTAAGCCAGTTGTGTGACACCATCCGTTGTGTCTTTATTCCCATAAACAATAATCTGGCCATTAGTTGAAAATCCTTCTGGTGCACTAAGCGGCAAACTGCCCTTAATCAAGTGGTAGCCCGTGGTAATAAAACTGTCAAGGTTATCAGATTCTGATAGTGTTGAACCTGCATTAACAATTCCCTCGCTAATAATCTGTTGAATCTTCTGGTCAACATATTCTGGAGTAACTGTGCCTGCTTGATCAGGATTTAAGCTCACAGTTGCCGATCGGCTTAAAGCACTGGCGTATTTTGGCGAGATTGCAGCTGTTGCTGCTCCATCCTTTCCCGCCGGCATTGTTTGCTTAACAGTGCTGGGAGTGATTGCAAATAACCGTTCATCTGTTATAACTGCACTGCCCTTAGCATACCAACCAATAACATAAAAATCGAAATTTTGAGTAACTTCTTTATTAGTAAAAGTGGCTCCTAAATTAACTGTATTATCAACTCGACTGATAACCGTTGTTCCGGTTGTTTGCTGAATTAATTTTAGTGATGTGGTTTTTTGAATATCCATATCAGATTCCTGTGTTAAGTCGTCAGCAGCTAATACCGTTTTCGTATAAGTAATTTTGTCATCACCATTATTTACAGAACTCAATAAATCCATCCCTAAGTCCGTAATAATAGTATCACCCATTTTTTGCATTTATATGCTGCCTCCTATACATAGAGTATTTCTTCCTGAATCGTTTGGGTTGCTATATAAAGCGAAGATTGCGTATTGATGGTGAATGCCACTTGATCAATCCAGACTCCGAGTAATGTGGCAGCTTGTAATCCAGTTAGCATAATTTCTGTTTTGCGTTTGTCATCCGCATATTCAAACGGGATTCCATATACAGTAATATGATTTACTTTATTTGTGCCATCCCTTGTAGATTCAACGTGAATCTCACTTAGATCAATCTCCAAGGAATTAGCGATTACCCGTTCAATTGAATTAATAGTTCCGTCGGATGTAGCAACTTGCTTTTTTAGACGAATTAAAAAACGCAAGAAATCATCGTCACTGTCTGGACGTGACACCTGGTACTGTGCCGCAATCATATCGAGCGATGTGCCTTCAGCGTAATCAATCGCCGTCCAGTCAACAATCTTGCTGCCCAGATCTGAGCCGAACTCAAACATCTGATTAAGTTCGTCCATCATTCCATAAATGACGCTGTCCGGCTGGTGACTCCAATGCTGTGCAAGTTCTGCCATCATCTGATCAGTTGTGTATAACATGTGATGGCCCCCTATTCAAAGTCTAATTTAATTGAGTTAGTTGTGGATGTGTACCCAGTTAGCATGGCCGTATTATCATCACCAACATTGATCCAATCAGTCGATCCTTGCGGAACTTCATATTTATCCACTTGAATATCTTGACTAGATAAATTGCTTGGATCACGACCAATTAAAATAGTAGCTTCATCCACGCCGTCCATTGAATAGATATCCGGATACATCTTGGTCAGTACAACGTTAGCACCCATTGAAAGGCTGTTGATATAGTCAGCGATCAGTTCTTTAACTTCACCAATGCCACTATCGGCATCCCAATTAGAATTTGTTTTGAGCTTAACATTGACATGAATCGGAATTGGTATCGCATAATCAAAATAATATGTTCGCATTGTTCCAGAATCATCGGCCACTTGGCCTGACTCTGAACCGGTAAACATCGGTCCAAAGCCAGAGTAGGTCGCTAATGCATTTAGAATGTCTTGTTTAGCACCACCTAGCACATATAGATGAACAGTGTAAGGAGGATTACCATAGCTATCAACTGTTCCCAAAGGATTTTGGACGGCCCCAACTTGTTTTACGCCAGAAAGATTGGTTAATGCAGTAATAATGCCATTGATGGTTCCAGAAGGGTTGGCGATAGTTTCCGTAATAATCCGCCGTCGCAAGAGATCATCAGTTTCTCGATCCATACCGCCATTTGATGCTTCTGGGTTGTTAACACTGATAATATTGTCATCCGGATCGGAAACAATAGTAATACTATTAGCTGGAGTGTTAGTGTAAGCACCATAATCATCGGAGTTGGCATTAACATCAACTGACCAGGATCCATCGGATTGCCGAGTTGTAACAACATCGTTTATTACATCAAACACAATTCCATCTGCAGTTTCGAACTGGGTTCCAGCCTCGATCAAATATTCTCCATCCGTCATAATATGAAGCGTTGCTTGTGATTGAGATGAATCATTCCGTGTGATCCCAGCATTAGATGCTTGACGATCCAGGCCGGTATCGGTTGCTGTAGTTACATAGGCATCATAATAGAATAACTGCAATTGTTGAAAATACTTAGATATGAAATATGAGAAGGACATTGAAAGAATGCCGAAATTTGAATTCGCCGTTAATGGAATATCCTCGCCGAACCGACGTTTGAAATCGGTCTGCACTGCATCTAATACTTCCTCATAAGTTGGCACTAAGAATCCGCTAGAGCTTAGGCCATATTTTAAATCAAGTGCCAATATCGTATCCTCCTTTTGCTTGCTGTTCATTATCATCTTCATCAAGATAGGTTACTTCGAAGTCAACAATCAAATGACGATTTTTATCTTTAGTAAAAGTAATTGAATCAACAGTTTGAATCTCGGGAACTTGAGCAGTGATAGCAGCTTCCATGTCATCAGTAGCATGTTCTAGATCTGGCTGTTTACCTAACATATTGGAATAATCAGACCCAATTTCTGAATCTAAGTTGTCCATCTCACCATAATAAATATCCAAAGTTGCTCTAATGCGCTGTGCAATTTCATCAGCACCTTCAACAACTTCTAAGTCATGAGTATTAGGATCAATGACAAAATCTCCACTTTGGTCAATCATCAAATCTCTAGCCATTTATATCACTCCCACTATGATCGAATCATTGATATCATGTTGACGACCGGAAGATGGGGTATATTCCTTAGCTGTACCATCCCAATCATCCATATCGTGATCCATGACCGTGACGACTACAACCGCACCAGCATGCATAATAGGTGTGGGAATCGCCCCATTAAATTTATCCTTTACCGTCATTAGCCACTCATCGAGTTGATAACAACACTTGCTAACCGGCACATCCAAAATCTGAGCTTTCTTTGATCCATCCGAGAAATTGTTCAGAGGTTGAATGTCAGCCGTATGGTGCGTTTTATCATACTTGATAACCTTGGCGTGATAATTACAGTCCAGATCGTAATTAATGTTGTTCAGCATGTTGTGAAACGTCTTGTACCAATTTTTTTGCTGTGAAGCTTGTTCAACCATCCATATCACCTACACCTTCTGAATCGACATTTGCGATTGTGGATTAGTTCCATCCGAGGTATGTTGACCTGCTGACACAAAGAACTTACCTTTGAGATATTTAGACTGCATAATGATTCCAGTTAGTGTGGAGACTTCCGGAATCAGTGGCGTAGTAATTTCCCACGTAGTTGTCCCTTCGTCGTCCTCATCCATACTAGGTGGAGTCATTAAAATGTCATCAGTGATCACAAACCAGGTACGTTTTTTCACTTTGGGATCCAAGATTTCCAAGTCACCACGAATGTACAACAACTTAGATTCACCCCGTTTTACCAAACTTTTAAGAACAGTTAAAGGCTTACCCTTTGCGGTATAAGCCTTTTTGATTGGTGTGTTTTTATGGAGTTGAATCTTGCTGATCTTGATACCGGCTTTGGATGCAACCGCCTTGATAATCTGTTCAAGCGTCTTACCTTTATGAAAAGCCATGTTAACCATGAACGTTTTGGTTGCCTTATGTTTAACCCGCTTTTTCTTATAAGTGGCCTTTTGATATACCTTTTTGGTCTTATAGTGACCGACCTTCTTGCCATTTTCGGTGGTATAGTAATGAATCCGTTTATTAACCCATTTGCCAGGTATTTTCTTTTTGACCGTCGTATACTGATTGACTTTCTTCTTTTTCTGCACCCGAATCTTACGAGCTTCGATATTCTTATAGTCAGTTCCCTCAGTATACGTAATAACAATATTTTCTGTGGTTCCGTCGGATTGATTGACGCCAATTTGAGATAGATAACCTTCACACAATGTTTTTTGAGACTTACCCCAGTTAAACGCTAAGACACACTTCTGGCCTTTCTTATAAAAGTCTCGGTGCTTTTTACTCATGTTGTACAGTGTCACCGTGTTCTGAGCCGGTGTCGGTTGATCGGCAAAGTTGACTTCAAAGGCAAACGGATAATTATTATCCTTAATTTCATTATTAAAAACGGTCTGCTTGTTACCACTATCATCGGTCACGATAAACCAAGCATGGGGATCTTTAAATTCAGTTGTCATATGACAATCGTCCCTTCTGCATCAGTCTCATCGTCTTCGTCATCAGGATCATATCCTAACGGTGTGGCATCCGGATTGTCAGTCTCAGACCCATTAGGATCAACCTCATCAATATACGGTTTGACACCGTCCATAAAGTTGATAAAGCCAGCATCATGCAACTGTCCGGATTCATCCATGACCTTGATATCGTCGAGCGGCAGATCACGATCAGGTATATCCATCCCTAAAATATTGCCCACCAGCAATGGCTCACCAGACAGTAACACCCGATCATCTTTGATCACCGTCGCGGTATAGTAGTCGGCAACTTCGTTATAATCGCCACGAAACGTGTACTTTGACCCACCGACTGTAATATCGAAAACATCGGGCATATTCTCCGTGTCGAATGGAATATACATTCGCATTCAAATCACCTCATTTAAAAAAGCACCCAACGTTTCGACGGTTAAGTGCTTGTGTTATCTAACTCTTACTTTTTTACCAGCAATCAAATTCTTGCCGTTTACTTTTTCTAGCCAAGCCACCGATTTACCGTAAGTCTTTGATAACTGCCAGTAAGTCATACCACTTTTAACCGTGAGCGTCTTATAAGTCTTGTTACGTGTGCCTTGAGTTGACTTTTGTGACTTGGTTGTTTTGTTAGTTTTCTTGGTACCAGCTTTAGCTGTAACTTTAACTGGATAGCTAAACTGGAAAGATAAATTGACTTTGATGTTTGTTGCAAAATCATCATAGGTCCGACCGATATCAGAAATCATCAAATGCTTGTAGTAGATCCGACCTTTATAGGTTAATTCATAGTGTCGTGAATGCCATTGGAGAAGCTTATTAAATTTCTCTCGAGATTCATGATCGGTGTTACCAGTGATAATCCCACTTAAAGTGACCGTTTTGCCGGATACCCGTGCATAGTTATGCGCCGGCGCACCAGAATCTCGTGGCCAAGTGGAGATATCAGACGTTGTATCGTCATTCTCACCACCAGTAGTAGCTACATAGATGATATCAGTGCTTTGGCCGTCACTACGATAAATTGCTGGCTTACCTTCATTTTCTCCAGCATCAACTTTTTTGCTATGCTCAGATATCTTTTCAGAAACTTTAGCTAAATTCTTGGTAACCTTATTCTTTTCGAACTTGGTTTTCTTTTTCGTCAAAGATTTCAATTTGGTGTTACTTCGGTCATAACCAGCCTTATAGCCATCTTTGGCACGCTTCCACGAATTCGCAATGGTGGTCATAAACTGCTTTGTTTTATCGTCCTTGGCATCATTCGCCTTCTTAACGAAACTAGCTTGTTTCGTTTTAGCATTGTTGTACTTATCCTTATAATTGGTGACTGATTTCTTGTATTTGGATATTTCGCTATCCAATTTCTGTTCAGCAGTCATCTTTTTCTTAGCAGCCATCCATTCCACCTCCTACCAGACTGAATCATCAAGGCCAAATTCATCATTAATTTGTGTAAGCACATCTGTTAATCCACGCTTAAACTTATCAACGGCCTTATTCATCGTCTTTTCATCAGAGATATCGCCATTAAAGTTGAGTGTGATTTTTGGCTCAATCTTTGGCCGGGACTGCTTAACTTTAAGCGCCTTAATGGAATTTAGATAGTCCGCCGATGGTGACGATTTATCAGCAGTCGCACGGGCTTCGATTGTTTGATCAATGAGGTTATCGGCAGTATTCCGTTTAGGATTGATAGCCACTTCAGGTTCACCAGCAACTTCACCAAAGATGGAGGCTTTGCCAGCCCAACCACCATTGGCATATCGTCGACTACCTGACGGGCCCGAACCACGACCACGCCATTCACCAACTTTGCCATTATAACCAATTCCAATATCGGTCTTGTAATGGCTGTTGTTAAAGAATGCGAGTAATTGGTCCCAAGCAGACAAAATGTTTTTATGCCCTTTGACAGCATAAGAATTAAAGGTACTACGCTTATATTGCAAAAGTCCCATAGCAGCGCCAGTACCATCATGGTCATCAATCCCTTTGATACCAGCACGACCACCAGACTCATTTTGAATCATATGCAACATGTAGTACATCCATTTGCCGCCTGGTATCGTGGCGTGCATTGCTTTAGCGGCTTTGCGGATTAGTGTTTCCAAATCGCCAACCGGTTTGCCACCAATGCTCCCCAACTCGTTTGAAATGCCAAGATTATCGCCAACCCATTTCAGTGCTTTTTTGCCAAGTTCAGCCTTAGCCAATTTAGTTAGTCGACCATCAGATTTACGTGATTTAGGTGTGCCACTTGAGTGACCATGCATCTTTAAAAGATCATTCCAACCAGCTGTTGTAAAGCCACTGTTGCTGAAGGGATTGTGCCGCGAAACTCCGATGTGGACATGAGTTCCGCTTGGCCCAAGAGCGGCAACTCGTTGACCTGTCTTAACCGTATCTCCACGGTGAACATACATTGGAGCGCCAGAATTGTTTTTACCGTTAAATTCTTGGTAAATGACATACCATCCGTCACTACCTTTGGTGACCAGGTTTTCACCAATACCATTGCCACCGCCCCAATTTGCAGGAGCGCCACCGGCATAGATTACAGTTCCACCATGAACAGAATGAACGGTTTTTGCACCGGAAAAATCATTACCATCATGATCAGCCATTCCGCCAGCGGTCGCGCCACGATAACCAAATCCAGAGGTGACGTGAAATCCGGCACCAGGACTATGCCGCCAATTGCCACCAGCTGCAGATCCACTATCTGAAATAGCATCTTGAATGACGCCCCACATCGCCTTACTCCAAGCGGGTCCAAGTTTGTTGCTTGAGTTCTTGCCCAGAGCAGTGGATCCCTTTTGTAAAGTGGAACCGCCTAGGTCGATATGCACGTTGTATTCATTATTGAATGCTTTGGTTGGGTGGCTGGAGTTGGTATCAGCAATCTTTCGCAATCCCGACTTGGAAACACCAGAGCCTTTGGCATAGTGAGCAATGCCTTGCATGGCTGCAAATTCCTGTGACTGGCGACCATTTAGAACTTGGTCACCTTTATGGAGTGGCAGAACTCTATTCTTACCTTGTGGCGCATAGACATTGTTGTTACGGACAATCAATTCTTGTCGTGGGCCGGCAGTGGCATCATTGACCATAGCCATTTGATTCTCGGTCAGCTGGCCATTAGATCCATGCGCATACTTGATCGGCTTGATAACTGAATGGTTGCCACCGAATTGTCCAAGGACACTGTCAATGCCTGAGATACCTTGATTCAATTGACCAATTGCCCCACCCATAGCTGAGTGTGCGTAACCTTTCATCCGGCCCATTTCTTTTCCGAAACCAATGGCTGTGGCTTTAGCAGCGGCAATGATACCAGATTCAAGCTGGTTCATTTGCTTCTGAGAGCCTTGCTGTAAGCTGTTAAAATCAGTTACCGTCGACTTACGCAAAGCAGTGGTCCGCTTGCGAGTGTTCGAGTAGATTGACTTCCAAGTCGACGAATTAGCACCTTTCAACTGTGTGAGTTGCTTAGCAGAATTCTTCTGCATAGTGTCGTAGTCACCAACTGTATTCTTATTAATCTTCTTGGTGGACTTGGAAGTATCTTTCTCAGTCTTACTCCAAGCAGTTTTAGATTGCTTGCTGAATTTATCGACTGACTTATCAGCCTTTTGTGTACCTAACGAAGTGGTGCCAGTCGCATATCCTGGCAATACATGCCCCAAGCCACCATTCATAACACGAGCGGTATCATGGGCATTAAGGATGCGCTCACCGGGCTTTACTTGAGCAAAATATGGTCCAGCAGCGCCAAGAAGGCGAGCTTTACGGCCATTGACCGTATATGCAAGTTCTGGGCCACCTTCACCTACAAGAGCTGTTTGTTTTTTTGAAATTAATCCACCACTTGCATATCCTGCTCTTGATGGATCTAATTTATTGAGCTTTTTACGTAACGAAGCTCCAGACTTAGCATCTTTAGCTACTTTGGGATTGGCCGCATCCGAATTACCGGAATAAAGTTTCTTAAATGATCCCTTTCCATTCTTCTTTTCGTAATCCTTGATGTTGACCTTCATCTTTTTTACGGCAGCGTCATAGTATTTACCAATTTTTCCACCGATATAAGCACCAATGGCAGCACCCTCAGGCCCTAGCAAGTATCCACCAATGCCGGCTCCAATACCCGTTCCGGCAGCCTCACCAGCTTTACCGTGTTTTAAAGCAGCCGCACCTACAGCTACACCGAGTGAAGCCCAGCCAAGCCCTCGAACCTTGTTGCTGAATCTAGCCCCACCAGAAGTTCCACCGTTAACGGCTGCCCTCTGAACATAATTGCCAAAACGTTTACCGCCAGAAGTGCCACCAGAAATAGCACCATTTTTGACATGATAGCTGAATCGCTTGCCACCGGTGTTGCCAGCAGCAGTACCACTTGATTTTACACGAGAGCCAAACTTCTTACCACCAGTTTCTCCAGCTGTGGTCGTGCCTTTTTTAACTGTCGAGTCAAACTTTTTACTTCCCGTTTTTGAACCTTTAGTGATGCCACCAGAAGCAGTTTTAGCAAACTCTTTACCGCTCTTTTTAGCATCATTTTCCAGCGAACTACCGGTTGTATCACCAGCAAATTGTCCAACAATACTTAATGGGCTTACTTTGGAAACCTTTCCTGAATTTGCCGCGGTTCGAGCCGTGCGGGAACTTTTGCTCAGCACACCACCAGCAGTCAGTAATGGTGAAATACGCGCAACACCTTTTCCAATTGTGGCAACGGCACTTGCAATACTCCCAATTCCAACAGCAAGCGGACCAACAATTCCAACAAAAGCCGTTGCATAGGCAACCGTCTTCTTGACTGGTTCTGGTAATTGGCCAAACTGTTTGACCAGTTGAGTAATGTTCTTAACCACAGGGATAACGCTTGGTAAGACACTCTTGGCAAATGACATACCCAAATCATCAACTGATGCTTTGAATTGCTTAAACCGGTTTTGCCAAGAATCCATGTTTTTCTTTGACAACTCGCCAACGTAACCGTCTTTACCCTGTTTCTGAGCCTTGGCAACTTGTTTATTAAGCTCTTTCAAATCTTTAACATGCGATCCAAGTACATTAGCAGCACTAGACGCATTCGCCCCAAATAAGGCAGCATAAATGCCGCCTCGCTGCGTGCTAGTCATACCTTTCATATGATCATTCAGTTTCTGAAAGATTTGGTCAATGGGGAGTAAATTCTTCTTAGCATCTAAAAAGTCCTTAGAACTTAACCCCAATTGGTCAAGCGCTTTAGGAGCCTTACCTTTTTGTGGTGGATTAATCAATCTTTGATAGATCTGCCGTAAGGAAGTCCCAGCTTGTGAACCTTCAATATGTGAATTGGACAACTCACCAATAGCTGCTGACGTCATTCCTAATGTTTGGTTAGCAGAATGAGCATCAGGACCGGCAAACTTCATGGCCTCACCTAAATCACTAAAAGAAGTGGCGGTCAAGTCAGCGGCGTAAGCCATTTGGTTAACGGCTAATTTAGTGTTTTCGGTCATTTTAGCAGTGTTCTTGGACTTCAAACCAAATGACTCAACTGCACTTGCAGCGGTAGTAATAACGTCTGAATACTTATCACCGGAAGCAATTGAGCCTTGCAAATAAGTTTTCTGTGCAGCCAGTGCCTGATTAGATTGATAACCACGCCGAACAAGTGACTCGTAACCTTTAGCAATGCTCTCTTGACTAATACCATACTTGAGTGACATATCGCGGCCTTGTGACATCATCTTTTTAGTATTTTTAACTGAGGCAACTGTTGATTCGCCACCGGTTTTAATTAAGTTGCGAATAATTGTATAGCGATGCTGTAGCTTGGTTGCATCTTTAGCTCCCTGTACGAAAGCCGCACCAACTGCTACTGAGGTTGGCAACATATTATAACCAACATCTCTAAATTTTTTGCCGGTTTCGTTCAAGCGGTCAAGCTTCTTCCGAGTTGCCTCAGAAGTCTCACCGAATCGCCGAACGTGATCAGAAATGGCCTTAAATGATTGGGTGCCAACGTTTTTAACCTTGGTGATTGAACGTTGCAGAATGTTAACTTGTCCGGCTGCAGTCTTACTATGATTGCCAACTGTTTGAATAGTTTCTGCCGTTGACTTCATCGATTTTCCAGAGTTGGCAGTCTTCTTCATTTGGTCAGCCAGTTTAGCTTGAGCTTCAGCAGCAGTTTTCGCTTTGTTGGTTACATTTTGCGTTTCTTGAGCAGTTGACCGCATTGCAGATTTCATAGAATCTCCAGTGCTCCCAGCGGTGCGACCCTTTTGCAAATCTTGAACCTTTTGCAATTTGTTAATCAATTCGCCGGCTGCTTTAGTTGCGTCTTTGATTTGTGAGTAGTCAACCTTGGCCCCAATGTCATATCCAACCCGATAAGGAGAATCAGCCATTTCGTCCACCTCCAATCTTTACTGTTTGCCGCCGTTAAGTGCTTTAGCGACACCTGCTTGTGTCGTCAAGCTATCCGGTAATTCTCCAGACAGCTTTTTTCGTATGACTAGTTCCTGCAATAACGCCAATTGATCGGCATCAGCATGAGCTACCATGTGTTCGGGTACTCCATTTAAAATGAGAAAAAAGGGAAGCTCGAGCAAGTCGGCTTCCCTTTTAATCTCACGTGTGGATTTATTTCTAGTTAAGCCCGTCCGTAAGAAAGGAAACGACTTGATCGTATACCTCAGAATAACCGTGATGTTCATCAAAGAATTTGAGGTCTTTGATCTTTGGGGCAACGATAATCTTTTTAATAGCTTGTTCCATAAAGAAAGTTCTTGCCAAGTTTCCGAACGGGTTCTGCGCACTATCCAAAAGATTAGATGCTTCAACAGTTCCTGGGAACTGCAGCATAAAGGTCTGCTCATGGTCAGTCCCTTCATCAATCTTGAACGTTTTCGTCTTACCGAAACGTGACGTAATTGCATTCTTAGCGGCCTGTTCACGAGCTGCTGTTCGTGTACCAGCAACTTCGTTGGCGACCTCTTTAGTGGTTTTCTTTGCTTCTTCTGGCATTTAAAATCTCTCCTTCTGAATTTTTGCGTAAAAAAATAACCCTAGCTAGAAGCTACGATCTCATTAAAACTATGATGGCATTGAATCAAGACGCTCATACTCTAGATTCAAAACCTTAACTTGCCATGACCGCACTTGGGCGGCATCGCCATTTTGTCCACTCGGAACACGAACAACGCTTGCATGAGCACCGTATACATGCTCATTATCTGAACGAACATCAATGGCAAATTCTCCATTAGTGTTTGCTAAATCGGCAAACACTTTGTTGCATGGTGATTCTTGGTTCAAGTTAAAAGTAACTGCCCCGGAATTCTTGTTATTCTTCGAAAGAACAAAGGTACCGTATGAATCACCATCTGCACTGGTTTTATCATTATCCCATTCCCAGGTAACAAAGTCACCAGATTGGAATCCGAAAAGCACATTACCGTCAACCACCGAAGTGACATCGGCAGCATCATAGGTACCCATAACGCCTGTTTGAGACGAGTTTGCATTAGCCATAAGGATTGGCCTCCTTTATTTTATTGAAGATTGAGCGTGACTGAATCGGCAGTCGCACTGGAACTATTGAGTTGAGGTGTGCCTGCATCAACTACTCGCTCCGCCGCCACCGTTGGCACCACCAGTTGCGGTGATGGTGTCTGATTGCACGACACCATTGATCGTGGCACTGTGAATAGCACCAGAACGGTGATAAGTAAATTGGATGCCGCCGTAGTGACGCTTAGACAAGTCTTCAAGTGATTGTGCGCTCCGATCTGAGGCCGTCACGTTGAAGTCACCTTTCTTAGTAGCATCGTCAGTCAAGATAATGCCTTGTTGCCAAGCAGTGTCCAAAGTATTGTAAACAACAGACGTAAGTAGGTCGATTCCAGATTTTTCGTAAGGAATCTTGTCGTTTTCTTGGAATTTTCGTTGGACGTTAAGCTGAACCATTGTCTTGACCCAGGTATCGCCATGCAAGCTATCGATGTACTCACCGTTAGAAGTCCAACCTTCAGTCGTTTCGTCCTTGCCATTTACGGTGACATAAGCAATAGCGTGATGATTGGTGATTCCGGTAAAGTCCGTAGCTGAGTAATCTTGTGGCGTGATGCCAGTGAGGTCTTTGAACTTCCATGTCACGGAGCCAACAGTCTTAGAAGCAACGCGACCGACTAAAGCAGCATCCATTGCTTCATTCATTGGCTGAACAATGTCGATTGTGTATTGGTTGCCTTCCCATTGTGAGAATGCGTCAACCGATGCTTCTTGAACTACCAAGAACTTGAGCAAGTTTGCTTCACAGATGTTAGAAGCAAGTGTCATGTCCTCTGGATCATCTTGATCAAAGACCATGAAGTACCAGTCTTGCCACCAGAAAGCACCCAGTGAATCTTGTAGCTTACCATCTGGATAAGATAAAACAGCCACTCGATCAGATGGAAATTGCTGATTGAAGTAAGTTGTAGCTTTTTGATACATTGGTGTGCCGGAATCATAGTCCAACGCCAACGCATCAATATTTGAATACTCTTTGTAAACCGCACCGGTCTTACTATCAGTAATTGACCGCAGTAGGCCATCAGTCGTGGTAGCGTTGTTTGGCACGCCGCCACCTTTGCCGTCCTTATCAGGGGCGGGTGTTTTGGTCGCAAACAAAATATTGCCAAAACCAATTTGTGGAATTGGCTGTTGTTCTTTCAAGTTAACAATAACGTCAGTAATACGCCCGTATGGGGCAATAGCTGTAGTCATTTTGTTACCTCCTGTTTTTTAATTGAAATTTTCGAATCATTATTACCATCAGAAATATCAGTACTATCGATTGTTGTGTGTGGTGAGTAAGTGAAGTCCAGATCAGTATCCTCAAACGTCAACCCAGAAATAACAGCAAACGTCGCATCAAATCCCACGGCATAGTCGTAGTTACTGCCAACGACGGCATTATGCGACATAACATCACCGGTTGTTTGGATCGTCATTGAACACTGCTTTAGGAACCGCTTGTAACTTGGATCTCGTAAGGCTTCGAAAAGCTGACTCGCTAAATCATCCGCCTGCCAATAGTCGTTTGAATGAGCGTCAAGCTGTAGGATAATCTGATAATTTCGATAATCTGGGAAATCAGCTAGTTCTTCATGATCGCCAGCTACCGTCACAAACGTGAAAAACGGGTACTGAGGTCGATCAGTGGTCAATTCCTGGGCATAAAAAAGCTGCCCGGTCGATTGTTTGACAATCTCACCAAGGCAGTGAATTAATAGTTTCTTCCCCGATTTATATTGACTGATTGAGGTCATCCCCTTTCAGTTCGTAGATAACCACGTCTGAATAATCTTGATAGTTGCTGTAATTAACCACCCGATACTTTCCCTCTTGAGTCGTCGATTCAACAATCGTGTTCTTGGGGTATTTACCAGTAGACAGCCACAGCAAATCAACATCAGATTGTGAACCACCACTAACATTCATCAACGTGTGAGCAAAGGTACTATAGGGCAGGATCGGTTCGTGGCGTTTCTCCGGATCAATTTCATCAGTTGTTTTTTGAACGGGCACGCCATCGACAGGACCGGTGGAACCATCTAGTAAATCAGCCGACCAAACGTTAATGTCAACGCCTTTTCGATTGATTAATGATTTCATCTTAAGCTTTTTCATCACTCATGCCACCCTTCTAGAATTCGACACTCCACATTTCGGGTTAAAATGCCTTTATCAACCAGCGGATTATTGGTACCCTTACGATCAATTGTTGCCGGCGCATTGGCTGGATCAGACCAAGCAATCATCTGTCTGCGAATATCATTCTTAGCAGTTTCACCCAAGATTGTCAGCAATTCTTTAGCAGTCATTGAGCCATCGATGATCTGGCCGATACTGTTCATCACCATGCGCTGATACTTCTTTTCGTTTTGAATTTTGGCTGTCCGGATAAACGGTCGTGGTGGAATAGTGACTTCTTTAACTAAGATATAAACGATCTTGAACTTGTTTCCATTGGGTACTGCAAGTACATTCTTGCCTTTTGGCCTGAATAGTCCCGGTATCTCACGGGCCGGCATTGGTCCACCATCGGCACCCATTGGAGTGTCCTTGGTGGGAATCGTTAACCATTCACCATTCTTAGGCTGAATATGTGGTGCACCGTACTCATTGGCGCGAACAATCGTCAGCAGCTTGCTATCTTCGCTACTACTAAAAAAGCCAATTGCCACATACGATCGATTAAGAATATCAAACTGTTTAAAAATATCGGGCCATTTGTTATCAATCCGAAGCTCTGTCAATGTTGCACCACGATAAAGTTGAAATTATCACCCTTCCCGTACTGCTTCCACAATTTCCAATACATGCGGCCCCAAATAGAACTGTTGATCCACTTGGTGTTCTGCATATTCTTCGAGAAGTATGTGGTTTTTAAGACATCGACTTGCTCAGATTGAATCCCGCGACCAGATTCATCGTCCATTGTCAGTAGATGCAACGTCAAGTAGCGCTCGGCTTGCTCTCGAATTGCTTGTCCAATGTCTTCATCCCCTACAATGATATGAGCGGGAAAGCCATCGCCAAGCACTTCGACATGGGCATCACCCATCAGCTGAGTGAGCGTTGCATCCGGAACATCTTCAACTAAGTCCGGAGCTGTCGCCTTGACCTGATCGATAGTGGTTAAAACTTGTGAAGCGGCCATTGTCGTCGCCTCCCATCTTTAGATGCCAGTTACCTTAACAAATGCTTCTGGAACACGGCAAATTAAACCACCACATTGTTCTGAGTATGGAATGGTATAAGTCATGTTTCGATATTCAGTCTGTTGACGGGTTAAAGGTTGAGCATCAAGAATTTCAGCGGTCACTGACGAATTGTCAAAGATCATTGCCATATCTTTCTTGCTGTCAGCCCCAGATAACTCATTAACCACGGTGATTTGTGAGAACCATCCCCGTGATTGCAGCAATTGAATCAGAGTAGTTGGTTGATAGTCATTGTATGGAACATCCAGAGCATCGTAAGCGGCCTGTGGAAGTGCCAAAACAGGCTTAACGTCTGCGTAGCCAGTCAGCTGGGTGATCTGTTGTTTAGCATCTTTTAGCTCATTCAGTAAGACTTTAGGGTCATTGGTGTTGCCCTTACCGTCGCTAAATGCTGTATTCAGCTTGAAGTTTTGAATCCCTGGAAAATTAATCATTCCTGGAATACCTGCATCATCATTTCCGTTGAAAACTAGCTTATCTTCAAAGTCAGCCATTCCTTGATTGATGGCAGCTGCTTGAGTAGCATCTAAATTCACACCAGCCAAATTAGCCTGTTGAACTTCGTCTAGTGAGTAATTAGCACCCAAAGCAAAGGTGATAATTTTTTGAGATGCTTCTTGCATGTCAGCATCTACCAATGGAATATCAGTCCCACGGTTAGCCAAGACACGGGCAGCACCTCGAGCGGTCATGGTTTGATAAGTATACATTTTGGTACCAGGTGCAACTTTGTGTGATCCAAATAGCGAACGGGCTTTAAGAATCTCTTTACGCGGTGTGTAGACCGTCTTATCAAGATTCTCTAGCGCACGTCGGCTAATAATAGCTGTTTGTGCCATTTATAATTTCCTCCTAACAAAAAAGGCTCAATTATGAACCCTTCTAGTTTATTTAATAGTTATGATGCAGTGGTAACTGTAACTGGAACATCAACTGTCTTGGTTGGGTCAGCATGCGATGCTGCTGTTATCTGGACAGTCTTGCCAGGATCCGTTGCCTTAACACCATGTACCGTACCATCATCATCGACAGTAGCTAAAGTGATATCAGCTGATTTATAAGTAACGCCTTTGTCTGTAGCGTCATCCGGAGCAATTACTGCATTGATCTTAGCGGTCTTACCAACTTGAACCGTCAAGCTCTTGTCGGCAGTAATGCCGGTTACATTAGTAACCGCAATCTTTGCTGAATCGGTCGTTACACTAACTGAATCAGATGCGCCACTGTCGCCACTTGCATTGCTAACCACAACAGTTGCGTCGTAATCAGTCCCATCTGCCAGACCGTCCACAACTAAGCTACTAAGATTAATTGGTTTGTCGAATTCTTTGGTTTTCGCATCGTTATCGCCATTTTTATACGAGATAACTGCTTTTGTGATGGGTGCTGAGCCATCACCCGTGGCTAACTTGACATTGGCAGTGAACTGCTTCGTGCCAGCTGTGAGTGTCATGGATGGCTTACTTGGTAAAGTAGTCTGGTCAGGGATAGTTAACATTGCGTCACCGTCATTCTTAGTCGCTAACCAGCCAGAATATACAGTGTTGGGCGTCAGTTTACTAATCGTAACTGGCGAAGGCACATCTTTTGCCAACGAGTTCTTGTCTTTATCCTCAACAGAAAATTTGTCTGCCATGGTTCCACCTCCTATTTAAGATTTAGAGTTACTGTTTTATCTGTGGTGCTTGCACTATCTAGTTGGGGAGCATCATTTGCCAATACTCGCCTGATCCTTAGTTGCAGAAGTATAACCAAGGCTAGTTTGCAAGAATGCTGTATCACCCGAATTGCCTGTAGTAGTAAAGAGACCAACCACGGCATCAGTGTCTCCAGCTGGTTTGAATTGACCATTAGCATCTACGGTGGCAGCTTCATTCTTATTGACATCAGCAGATAGCGGAACAGCAATGGTTCCTTCACGTAAGACTCCAAGGGTTTCCCCAGCTTTCCAAGTGTCAGTTTGCGTGTCAGTGAAGTGCTCTGAATCGACATAGCTCCGAGCTAAAGCAACGCCATAAATGGGTGCCGCGTTAGCTGGAACAACTTTGCCAGCTTGTAGAGCAACAGCTTGGCCATAACTGATAGGTGCACCTGCTGTTTCGGTATTCACGGTTTGTGTTTGGGTAGTGGCCGGTTTGCCAGCGCCCAATGAACCGTTTTGATACAGTCCTTCAATTGGAATTGTCATGTGTATATCCTCCTTTTATTTAGATTCGTTCAAGTGATAGCGAGACTCAGCTAACTTAGTGAGATCATCTAAGCCATCTTTATGAATGCTAGTGAAGCCGACAACTCCCGGCTGATCAGCAATTGCTAACATGCTGTCATAGAAGGCATTGATGTAATCATCTGATTTTTCTTTTTCATCAAATGAATCATTCTTTGCCTTGATAGCAGCAATCTTAATATCTTTGTCAGACTTGCCTTTAAAGTCAAATGAATCGCCCACAAATGGTTTTGCTTGAGCGATTAAAGCAACACGAGCTTCGGCAAGTTTGTCGATGGAGTCACCCTTAAAGTTATCCAATTTGGCTTGTAATTCTTTAACTGTTGCATCTAGTGAATCAGCTTTAGCTTGGGCACTATCTGCAGCTTTCTTATTGTCAGAAGCTGAGCCATTAGCCTTTTCGATTTGAGCTTGTAAATCTTTAACTTTAGCTTGAGCTGCTGCTAGTTGCTGCTTGAGTGAGTCAATTGAACTGTTGGCTTTGGTAGCTGTATCAGCATCTTCGGCCGCAACAGTGATATTTGCACCATCAAGCATTACTTTGGTCGTTTCCATATGCTGTTTTCCTCCTTTTAATTCTTTTTTGTCAGTCATGATTGCGGAATCACCGGTGATTCTTACTGAATGGCCAGCGCGTCCACGATCTACAACAGCGACGTGATTGATTTGAATATTCCGCTGCATTGAGTCGTACTGCATCCCTTGGTAACTGCCACTTTGGGGTACCACCTCAGTGACAAAGCCGATTGACAATTCTTGTTTGCCGTCCTTAATTTCTTTGATTAGAGTCGGATCAGTAATTGTCATATCAACCTTGACGCGATCGCCATCTGTATGAGCATTGTCAGCCGTGATACCTTTGCCATATTTGGCATAGTTCTGTGTGTTGACTAGCTCAGATGGATGGTTGTCAGTAACCGCTTTGTTATTGGCAGAACTCACAGCTTCATCAGCCAGTAAGTCCTGCGGTAACTTGGCTTCCATCTCAATGCTGCCATCGGCCTTTTGGTAAGGGAACACGCCGACCCGAGCAATCGGCACGTCGTTAACGTGCAAGAAACCAGTATCGGCATCTTCCACGACCTTACCAATTGGCGCGGTATCATAACGCGTTGTTGACATAGCTACTTACCAATCGGAATGATGACTTGAGCGCTCGGAATATGAATCGTTTGGCCAACACGAATGGCAAAGGTGTGCTTGTCGATGTTGTTATAGAAACGCAATTGCTGCAAGCCAACTTTGCTTTGATTAGCAATCCCCAACAAAGTGTCAGTGTCTTTAACTTGATAAGTTGTTTTGTCACGTGAGTAATCAAATTGAGCATGGCCAAACTTATCAAATCCTTTAGTCTGAATTGGTTCATTCATAATAAATCATCCTTTCAAAAAGGAGACGCTGATTACTCAACATCTCCATAGATTTATCGATTGATAACCCAGCCGACTACTGGGATATTTTATAAATCAAAGATTGAAAGTGCCACGCAGCGACACCGAATTGGCTCCCCAGGCTGCATCCCATCATCACCACCATCTGGATCTTCATATATTTGAATGGTTCCATCAAGTGCCTGATGCTTTGGACGCACACGAGCATCCTCCATTGATTGCCAAATATACTTACTGGCTCCTGCTCTCTGTGCCCGATACCCGTCTAATTGCCCCAAAATCTTGCCTGTCTGATCGTTTGCGATCAAGGCAGCGTGATTATTAGTCATCTGGGTAGTCTTCGTGAGAGCCTTCGCAATTGAGCCAACACCGCCACCATCATTAATACTTTGGTAGATGGTTTTCTCAAGACGTTCTGTAAAGTCTGAGCGCATCGACTTGATTAATGATACGTTTTCTTTAATCTTCATCTTCGTATAGTCATCAATCGTGCTGTTATGTTCAATGGCGGTTAATCCAACGTGTGATGTCTGGGCTTGAATGTTCTTGTAACTAAAAGTATCAACCGAATGTACATAGCTCATAACCATGCTGGATAAGAACGCATCTGAATCACTATTATTGATAGCTGCAATCAGAATGGCAATGGCAGCCGCAATGTCGTCACTGTGATCGTCATTGTCATCCGTTAAGATCTGTGACCCGCCTTTAACCTGCGGATTAATCAATCGAGTAATAAAATCTTTGGCAATCGAATGCCAACCACTGACAAGTGTGCGAATACGTCGTGAATAGTATGTTTCTAAAGCCCAAGGATATCTGGTTCGAGGAATGCCATGTGTAATCTTCTTTATCTCATCCGGTGTTAGCTTCTTAACCATGGCATCACTTCCCTGAGTGAATCTTGTCCAAAATTGATTGATAATGCTTAATGTCATCTTTAGTAGATGTATCCAGACTATCCTTTAGTGCTGATTTAATGGCACCTTTTTGACCTGCCAACATTGTTTTAGCTTCATCAGGATCCATGATGCCTGCACTAATGGCACTGGTTGCCGCTTGAACATTGTTAAGAAGTACCTTGCTGTTAGTTTCATCGTCGGAATCCCAAAGTGGATTAAATTCAATGTCCCAACTTAATGAGTCAGGGTCCTCATAGCCGTCAGCAATATCACTTGCATACATCAGATAGCGAACAATCTGCATTAACTGAGGTTTCAACTCGTTCTGCTGTTGAGATTTGATCTGGTCATAGTAATTGATAACATCATACTGGGCACCGGTCAGCGTCCCAGCTTCCTGACCTGTCAACACTGATTTTGGAATGTTTGAAGAAGCAGCCAATGCTTGCCAGGCGAAGTCAATAATGTCACTGACACCGGCAAGTGGCGTTCCAATCTTAGTCAAATCCTCCTCGCTCGAAATTGTTGCAACGCCTTCAGTAGTCATGGCTGCAGACATGGCATGCATTAATTTTAGTCGCTCTTCATCAGACATATCAGCAACGTCATTGGACTTGAAAACTTTTAACGTCAATTCATAGAAAATCTTGCCAACACTGTATTGCGCACTATCAAGTATTTTTAGTGGATCGTAGCAAGTATTGATGATGGAGTTGCCGTAGTCATCACCTTCTAGACGACCAAACGTCTGATGAAAGTATCGCGACTTATCAATGGTGACTTTGGACGGAACACTTGCTCCGTACTCACCAGATTGAGTTGGCTGTACCGTAATACTAGCCTCTTTGCCATATTGCAGACTTGTTGGATCATCGTTAATCTGATAATCCTCAACGTTCTCTGGGCCAAAAGCATGGACAAATGCGACGCTCTTGATATTCTTCGGATTAACCGGTTGACCGTTGCCGGTAACAGGCTGTTCCTGCAAGCCAATTGACGCATAACCATCACCAAACAACCTGGCATATGTAAATTCCATCGCCAGCTCAGTGGTGAGATGTAGATCGTCCAGGGCTTTCTGGTAAGCAGCCTGTTTGTCTTCATCATCTGGAATCACGATGTGCCAACCATTACGGGTCATATCATCTGCCGGCTTAGAAACCAGCTTGCGAGCAATCCCGTTGCTGTGATACATATCTTTCAAGGTACCTTCATCAAGTTCCATCGAGACGCCAGTAGGACGGGTGTCGCCCCATTGTGGTGCTTCATAGCCGTTGCCTTTGCTTTGCAAATCGAAGAAATCCGCAACAAATTGTTTCAGTCCCATGTTCAACCTCCTTTCAGATTCCAAATCTTTCTTTAAGTGATTTATGTCTACCAATATTATTAAGTGCCTGGGTCATGCTATCGACCTCATCGTCATGCGGTGCATTAGGAAAGCTGACCATTTCTTCAATCATGTCATCAATCCCAGGCTTCCATAGTGGGTGCGGTAAGTAACAATTGCCAGCTTCCCAGAGTGGGCTAACAGCCGCCGCACGAACTTCTTTACCACCATCCGGTTCAACTGGCACAATGCCCGAAACACGATTACGTAAGGTATCAATGATAGCTGAACCATTAGCCTTATCTTCAATCAGCTTTCTCCTGGCGTCTGGATGCCGCGCAGTCGTCTGCTTAATGGCATCTAGCGTCTGGGTGAAGGTCATGCGGGCGTGCCGTCGATCAATCAGATAGAAATTGGCACCTCGTTTGCCCCAGACTTGACCAGCCACAAAATCGTCGTTTTCTTTGCTTTTAAAAGTGGCATCCCAGGACTGCACAACGGTATCTAAGTGCCGTGGAATTATCGCTACATCTTTGTCAGTAAGACCTAACTCAATCATCTTGGTACGACTCGGTACATAGTAGTGGATCCAATCGCGCTTAAAAATGTTCCCACCTTCAACGGTTGGCCTTTGTTGCCACATAGCCGCAAAGTATTGCGACCCGTTAATCTTCTTGGCAGTCAGCAAGTCTTTAAGCGTATGGAGTTCTGGACACAAAGGGTCACCATTATGGCGACCAATCGCATCAGTTTGTCCGTCAGGAACATCTTCAGCAATTGCTGGTAGTTTCAGTACTTCCCAAGGTAAAGTGCCTTGTTGGAGCAATCTGCCGGCTAAATCGTCGACTTGCCAACGCGTCATGATGACGATCACTGAACCATCCTTTTGCAATCGCGGGTAAAAGGTTCGTTGCCACTCAGCCCAGATCTTATCTTTGATGGTTGGCGACGCTGCTTCCTCAGCGTTCTTAATGGGGTCATCGACAATCAGTAAGTCGGCCGGTCGTCCAGATGCACCACCCAGCATTGAGGTGGCATAGAAGCCGCCGTGGTGGTCCTTAATCGTAAATTCATTACTGGCATTCCGGTCCATTTGCAACCCAGCCAATGGGCCCGCCAAGTTCTCAAAGTTGCGACGGTTTGCAGAACTGAATGTGGTGTACAAATCTTGTGAGTAAGCCGTGACCATAACCCGTTTATCAGGATTCCTAGTTAGATAGTAACTGGGAAAGGTCTGAGTAATGGTCATTGACTTGCCATGTTGTGGTGGCATTTCAACGATGTAAAAGTGTTGCTCGCCATCAATTATCTTTTGTAGCTTGTCAGCAATGTATTTTTCATGGCGATATAGCTTAGCGTTAATGTCGGCATATGCCAGCTTAAAATAGTCAGCATAGTTACGACGAGCTAGTTCAAGCTGAACCTGATGCAGTAAAGTTTCTTTGGTAATCATGTGCCCTCATCGCCGGTCAACTTGCGTTCCAATTCACTCAGCTTCTTATCGTCAATCTTTTCGAGCGGACGAGAATTGGTTTCAAGTGAGCCAGAAAGCTGTGTCTCTTTTCGATCGCGCCAAACATCCGGTTTCCTATTTTTTAACCAGAAAATGGCCGCCGTAGTATCTGGTGGCACCGTCTTTTCAGTCTGAAAAAGCTCAATTCGTTCACGAGTTGGCACGTTTTCAATTGCATAGGCTTTAATCTCGTCATCGGTTGCTTCAGGATGATTTAATTTGAATTCGTTTTGAACCTTGCGACGTCTTGCCCAAAGCACATCATCGTCTAATGTCACGACTTTGTATTGGTGCTCGGTTGTCTTATAACCTGTTGCCCGTTTGAACAGTGAGTTCTCAACTTTTCGGTCAACTACTTCTTTACCCTTTTTTAGGGCGTCAGAAATGTCAGAATATTTCTTTTCCCAAGCGTACAGTGTCGGCCGTCGAATCCCGATGTTATAGGCGATTTGCTCATCAGTTAGACCATCTCTTGCCCAACCTTGGAGCTTGAGCAGACCTTCATCGTTCAGCCATTCTTGATACTTTCCTCTAGCCAATCTGCTCACCTCCTTTACACTACTTTTTAATCAAATCTGGATAGACATTAACTATTAAATCCCACAAATCATCTTTGCTTAAGCGTTCTCTAATTTCTTCAGAAGAATATTGGAGAACTTTCATGCCTTCAATCTCGCTTAGCTTTTCCATGCTTAAGCCTCTTTTTACGCTTGCTTTTTTGGCTTCTCCGTTTTCGATTGCGTTCTCTTTGCTGTTTATCTTTGATCCAGCACTCTAATTCAGCGCAACAACGGGTATCATTGGTACTGACGTGTCCATATTTAGTTTGAATTATCACTATTAATTACCTGTTTTTTTGATTCATTCAGTCGCCGTGCCTGCAAAGCTTTTCGTTTGCGATCTTTAATTTTGGACTTCTTATGGCTCTTTGTGTGCTTATTGTGTTTACTCATTGAATGATCCCTCCACTTTTATGGTAAAATAAATTTGGGAGTGGGATTTTACGCTCAAAACTTTTTCCCACTTCCTTTTCCCAGCTGCGGCTGGGTTTTTTTGTGCAAATTAAAAGCGCCCTCTTTGCGAAGACGCCTCTTTAAGTCTCTATCTAGTTGTTTGTCTATCTTTATTTCTTCCTTGGAAACGTAGCCGTAATTGGTTTGCTTCATGGGCGTATATGGATGCTTACGATCATTCATATAATCACCTCTGCAGGAAATACAGAATTATCAAAGCGAGTAGCAACAAGCAACCCACCAATATATCTGTTAGCTTTAATTTCATAATGTCACCCCTATGTATCTAAATGGGCGAGGCCGGTGCCAGTCCCATTCGTAGCCACTTTTTTCACTGCTTATGAGGCAGAAACGACTTATCCCGAAGTTACATCGCCTAGCTAACTTTACCAGCTATTTTATTGCAAAATAAAAGCCCACGTTTTCCGCCGCAGGCATCATGTAACTCACTACAGTTCAAGTTCTAGACAACATAACATACAAGTTTTTGTTTTTGCGTGAGCTGCATGTTCGTTGACTGGACGGGTACTACTCATTAATTTTTAGGAAGAATTTACTTTGATACAAGTCCAATCAACAACGTGGCTGGCAGGGAATCGAACCCTGCACGGTTAGCTATCCGCCCTCTTCGTACGTATACGTTACAGTCACACATTTAATCTTAGAAGGGTGAAACTCTTTTAACAAATTCCACAATACCAATATAAACCCCGGAATTGCATTTTTTCGGCAGAACATCGGCAGATTGTCGGCAGAAAGTCGGCAGATTATCGGCGAACTTTTTTTGCTCGCAGTGTATCACGAGGACAAACTATCGCAAAAACCCATAAGGCTTGTTTCTGGTAATCGTTATATGTACGCTCAGCCAGATAACCTAAATCATACTTCTCCGCTAAGCGTTCACAGCACTTTTTGACCGTGTAGTGATTAATGAACCGGTATTCCAACAAGTCGGCTAAGAAGGCGTTTTGATCATCAATGGAGCTCATGAGTTGAATAGTCTTCAAACGTAGTTCACATTCCATCCTAGCGGTGGCTTGTTTAATCATTTTATCTTCCTGCCGGGTATGTCTTGGATCTGACTGTGCCTTTGGCATACCGTCCATCATTGGCGACTGCAGAGAGAAACTGAATCTAGCCGCTTCAAGTTGCCAATCCCGATACTCATATAAAAATTGTTTAGCATTTTTTATTGTTTGTTTTCTATCCAATAAGCCAAAGACACTATCCATCTCCGCAACTCCTTTATTTTCACCTTAGTTGATGTTATACTGAAATTGCCTATCAATTAGCATCACCTTGGCTCCCGGAAACGGGAGCTTTTTTATTCAATAATTTTCAATCTTTTCAATTTCAGCTAGAATATCTTCACACTTAGCCTGGTTATACATAATGGGAACCATCTGCGCTTTTAGAGAAGCATATTTTTGATCTAGAAAACGATTATTTCGAGCATGCGCGATCGCTTGGTTATACAGTTGAGCTTCGCGAATTGCCACTTCATTCTGCTGAGACTGACGCTTAATGACCTGATATTTCAATTGCTTCAATGCTTGGCTAATCGCCTGCTTAATTTCCACATTTTGAATAGTGAGTTTATCAGCTACTCGATCTTCACTGTAAACCGTTACTAATATATTTTGCTGAGGGACAGTCACTACCCAAATGTTATCTTTTTTAAATAGGACTTTACGCCCATTTTCTTCACAATGGTCCTTAACGGCGTTTGCAAAGAACCGCCTAATCCACTTTTGAGCCTCACTTACCGGCACATTAAAACGTTGATTCAATCTATCGTAGAAGTGTTTTGAAACCTGATAGTCTACCGTTGCCATTCAATCACCTCAAAATTTTAAGTAATTTCATGTCATCACTCATTTGTTTGCCCCCAATTGTCTTGTTCGTTCGTGCGATTGCACCGTATTTTGGGAGTTGATTTGATGTTGATAATTTACAATTGTTCTACCTGCCGTAGATACTCTAATTCCCAAAATATGAGCAATGGTTGCTGTTGGATAACCGCGATTATAGAGCTCGACGACTTCCCGACGAATCTTGGCAGCTTCACGTGATGACATATCCCCCATTTTGCGGGATCGGAAACTTAAAACTGGCCGTTCAGTCCGCTTAAGAACAATCGCCTGCCATTCAGGTGAATCATCGGGAGCTTCATCGACTGATTTATAACGTCCCTCACATTGTTGGACTAGGACCAATAATTCATCATAGAAGCGCTTATTAGCCCGATTATGATCATGGATAATTTTTTCATACTTGCGAATTTTTAACTCTAGTAATTTGCTCATAAGTTCAACCTCTCTAGCCCTGTTCATAATCACTCAGGACACCTATTTTCTGTCACGTAATTGCGATACTCAATCTGTTCGTGTGTCATGCTGCGCCTCCAATAGTTCTGGGTTCTCGTGTATATTGCCAACAACCTCAATAATATTAGCGTCTTTATTACAAGCAGTCTCCAACCAGTCTGGCGTTGAGAAAGACCTAGAACTTTCTTGTACTACAAATCCAGCACCACGATACTTTACCAAGCCGATCCAATCCTGTTTTCGATAAATGTTTGAATGCCAGGCAAGAATGTCGCCCTCGTAAATGTCTTTGCCGTTCCTATCTTTTAAGCCAGTAAACTGCTCAAGATCCCAATCCGTGGCATTAAGTGCTGATAAACAAATCCCAGATATTTCTTCGTATTGGCGCAAGTCTTTTGTTTCATTATCCCAAGCTCTGAACTTAATTTCTCTACTCATCTGTGCCATCCTCCCTAATATTCCTCAAATATGCCGTTCTTAGCGTCGTACTCGGCGATTACCACCGGTATCTGATACTTGGCCATGAACATCTTCATACGCAAGACAGACGCTCTGGTTAACGTTGCACGGCCACCTTTCACATCCACCACGCTGACCAATTTGCCGTGCTCGTATATGCTGAAATCTGGCGTATAGGTACAACCACGGACATGCTTCCTAGGATTTTGTAGATCGAAACTTGGTAAGGTCTCAAACTTCTCATGGATTTTAAAATCCAATTTCAAGTTCTTCAAGTGCAGGTAGTACGCACCCTCGGCCTTGCTATCAAATTGGTGACCATCAATACTCATTTTGTGGGCGTTGAACTTATTGCCCTTTCTTGGCAATTTAATTGCCGACCCAGGTGGCTCTTGGACACCTGTGGGATAGTTTGTCATTTGCTCACCTTCATCTTGCGTGATTGTGCAAAGCGGATTGATGCCGCTTCGGTGGCCATAAAGTCACCTTCAGACCAATTCAGTTTGTCCTTCAGAAACTCCACTCAACCGCTTAAGAATTTGTAATGTAGCAGTTGAAGGAACCCAGTTCGTAATAAATTCATCAGCTACGTCAAAGTCTTTCTTGCGTAACTGGGTCCGGGTTTTAATGCCAGTAACTTCGTTAGTTCCACGATTAATGTCTTTATAAAGCATTGCTCGTTGCTTCTGGTTAAGCACGAGATGATGAATGCCAATATAGCTATTAACTGCTCGCTTAACCCGGGTACTGATGTAACTGTATTCACCGGGTGCGATTGGCTGGTCGTCTTCCAGCTTGGTAACCCGAGTATCAATCTGCTTAACTTGTCGATTAACCTGGTCGCTGTTTTCAAGTAACAGGTGAATCTTCTCATCAGGGGTTTGGGGTAAACTGACTTGCTGCTGGTAAGATTTCTGAACTTGAATAAAGTACTGACGTGCTTGTTTACCCTTATCAGTTCTTTGAATCATGGCAATCTCTTTCGCCATGTCCAACGTTAAGGCGTGGTCAGTAATCTTACGTACGTTACCAAACGCGCTCTCGTCATTCACATTTTTGTTAATCACGGCGAAATCAACGTTTTCAGTGAATCCATATTCGATCATGCGATCCATCCATTGAGTGTATGGGGTCTTTACCCCCAGAAAGTCGTGAAGATCACGACCACTGACAGCTTGCCCATCTGCATAGTTCAAAATTTTAATTAACTGATCCATTTCTGCCATCTCCTATTTCTCCAAAAGTTCTGGGTGTTTTAAATTTGTGTAGCGAATCAGGGCAACATCTTCAGGACTCATCCGATCTTGAATAATCTTTAGTGGGAAGTCATAAAGGTGTTTAGATGCTCCCTTAGCAGGTCGGCTGTGTGTCTTTTGTAGGCTCGGATGACTAGCTTGCAAGTGACGAAATACATCACTTTTATGCTCACCAACTGCAATCACCTTGCCGGTTCCTAATTCAAGTGCTTTGTACGTCATCTTGCTTATCCTCTTTCACTTTCTGCATTTCAATTGCGTGGTCATAGTCCAGATAGTCCTCAGCAGTGAGTTCTGGATTCCAAATGATGTCTTTAACTAAGCCCTCAGCGTACTGGCTGAGCATCGCCATCATGGCAAACCTTCGAAAAATCTCGTGGCAGGTGTCATCGGTTGACCTACCGCCGTTGCGAACCGCCTCACGCATCTGTTCCTGGTAGCGTTCCAGCAGCCAATCCGGATGGGGCTGTTGTTTAGCCAGCTCCATCATCGCTTTGGCCCAATCGACTTCGATCATGCTTTCATCCCCTCTAACCGGTGGTCTGGCATTCCTTCAAACAACATCACATGGTTCTGGGTGTGGGCTGACATCCGGCTGATAACCCGACTGCCATAAATCTTCTTGAGTTCTTTGCCAGACCGATTGGTGGTCACAATCGTGTTCTTGTTGGCTCTGCCCTGGAAGATTCGAGTGGCCACGTCCATGTTGTACTGGCTGGACTGGTAACTGCCCACGTCATCTCCGGCTTCAGATCCCAAGTCATCAATCACCACGACATCAGCCTTTTGAATCTCATCAGCGACAAACTGCGAGTACTGCTTAAAAGCAGCATCATCGTGGAATCCTTGCTTCGTCTTGGTTAAGAGTTCGCGGAAGTCCACGAACATCACGTGCTGCTTGAACCATGAGCGCTCTAAGACTTCCCACAAGCAGGCCATAGCCAGATGACTCTTACCAGTTCCAGTGGGACCAGTGAAGATTGCGTGGACGGTTTCACCGGTCATCATGTCATCAACCACCCGCTTGGCTACCGCTTTGGCTTCTTTTTGCTCTTTGGTTCGGGTGATAAAGTTACTGAATTTTTTGTTGTAGACATCTGGATCAGTAATCACACTGGAATGCCGCATATAACCCAAGGCATCCGCTTTATTAGCCTTTAACTGCCAGTTAGTTGATTCAGATTCATTGGTGGGCGCATCTTTGCGCGCTTCTTTGTGACCACAAGCCATACAAGCCGGCATACTCCGATCCTTACCCGTTTCCGGATTCACAAATACATACATCGGCTCCCCACAAATTGGGCAATCATCACACTGACGCATCTTCCCCAACCGAGCGAAGATACTGCCAATTGCTTCTTGCATTGTCGATTTTTCAGGCATTTTGACACCTCGATTGCTATATAATTAATCCCAAAGGAGGGATTATAGTTATGGAACTTAGGAAAACACTTGATTCATTGGTTCAAAGGGACGATTTCAAACACTACGACATTACGGTCCATTTAGAAAACGGTCAGGTAATTAGTGTTGGTGATTTTTTCGATCCAAATATCAAAGTAAAACGAAGCCTCGACTTTTTTAAGAAACATCCTGAGTACAAACTTGATAAGTCAAGCTATATTGTCATCAACAGTTATGAAACTTATTACGTTTTGTCGGACGCTGTTGTTGCTTATTTCACAATTCGCTACAACCCTGATGTATTACCTTTCTAGGTCAAAGGTAAGTTCTTGATGTGACGTTCAATTTCCTTTTCCATTTTTGTAAAGATGGTGAGAGTTCGTGTATAGCTCACACCCTCTTTTTTTAGAATCTGATAAATTTTTCCCGCAATTTCTGCGTTTTTTTCTGCTTCTTCTTTGTTCATGGTTTTGCCTCCTAAAACGGAATATCATCATCCGAAAAACTACTGTTAGGCGCCACTGAAATCGGTGGCTTTCTTTGACTTCCTCGTGTCTTTCGATTTTCCCAATTAACTTGATCGGCTTTAATGTCATCAAGGGTTTTGATATTCTCCTTTTGCCACCGTCGCATAACGGTTCGAGCTGTTGGAAACTGTCGATGACTTTCAGCGGCGATCGTTAAAGCGGCAATCACCCATTCAGGGCTATGGTCTTCAAGCCAATCATCAAGTTCTTGTATGACAACAGGGGCTGGCTGTCCCAAATTTTGTTGGTAAAAAGCTAAGACTTTTTCGCGAGGAGAAGGAACTGGTTCTTCTGTAGTCTTCTTTGGTTTACTTTTATTTACTTTACTTTCCTTTACTTTACTTTCCTTGCTATCAGAGGCCATTAGCACCCTATTAGGGTGGCTATCATTTTTTGATGGGGTGGCTATAGGGTGGCTATCAGAATCCCATCTTTTCTTGGCTCCCCGCTTGCCAGCTTCTGCCAGTTTTTTACTTTTTGAGTCCTTAAGCGCCATTCTTTTGTTGAATCCGTTGGAGTAGAAGTACTTACCATCATCGGTAAAGACAAATAACCCAAAATCTTCAACAACCGCTTTTATTACCGAAGCATCAACACGAAGATCAAAGGCTATAACGTTATAATCTTTGATACTCATGTAATCTGCTTCATCACGTAGACGTTCAAGAATCATGAAATAGACTCCGTAACCCTCAGCACCATATTTCATACGCAACCTGAGCATTTTTTCTGAATTACGAGCATTGCTGTCATGAGAGAAATAACTATTCATGTTCATTCCTCCATTCGAGGTACTCGCTGACCGTCTTATCATGCTTTTGCCGGTTGCAATGTTGACAGGCAGTAATCAGATTTGACATTTCACTCGTTCCACCTCGTGAAACAGGCATCATATGATCCACATCAAGTTTCCCGCCAACTTTGCCACAATATGCACAGGTATAATGATCACGTTCAAAGACCCGTTTCGAAATCTTTTTCCACATACTGGAATCAACATTTGATAGGCGACAATTAATGTACTTATCTTTGAAATCATGCCACTCAGCAACAATGTCATTCTCATAACTAACTCTTTGAATTGATGCGAATCTGACAAACTTCTGATAATAGATGTGACATTTTTTCGCAATTACTGGATTTTGACGAATGTCGTTCTCAACATCAATTTCTAGAAGATGTTCATACCAATCTTTTGGGAGAATCTTTTCTGTTCTTGCCATCTTCCCACCTCCTAATAGAACGGAATTTCGTCAATATCAATTACATCATTTAATACCTTGTCAGATCGGCAATAGTCGCAGTGACCACATGGAACCGGCTTCTCACGGCCTTCTTTAACTGCTTGGATATGGGGCTGATCATTTTTAATCTGCTCCATCCGGTAATCCATCAAGTAGTCTGGAATGCTGAAGATTCCCTTGTCAGGTACTTTCTGTTTGGAAACCGCAATGATGAGCGGTGTACACTCAACATCAAACGTCTGCTTAATGAGCTCCTTATAGACTGCCATCTGCATGTCGTACCCTCGAGCCTCCGCAAAGGAGACCGGTGCGCGTTGATCAGGTGACCAATGCTTTTTATGGAAGTCATCAACCGTCTTGAGGTCGTAGAACATGTGATGTTCCAAGTCCAGGCAATCAATCTTGCCCCGCCACTTAACACCAAAGATAGTGCCAGTGACAATCACTTCTTTGTCACCGTGGTAAATCTGCTTGAAAGTCGGATCTGAATCCAAAGCTTTAATCATCTTGTCGGCGTCCTGGTAAGCCTTTTTAATACCTTTAGCAGGATTTCCATACTTACATAACTTATCAGCATGCTCTTCAATGAACTTCTGATGAGCTTCTGGGCTCTCAAAGTAGGAGTGGAGGTCATTGCCGACCAATAATGGGGTATCGTCCTGCTGAGGCTCCCAGTCGCCTTTTAGCTCGGCCAATGCTTCAGCTTCACACTGACAAAATTTCCAGAACCATGACTTGGACTGAGTCAACCAATCCTGGTCATTGGAGTAGTAATTACTTTGACTCAGCTTCTTGGGCTTGCGTGTCGTTGAGGTTTTCGAAGAGGCTTTCTTGGTTGGCATCTTCTTTGGTTTCGTTGTCGTGGTCATCTTTACCTGCATCCCCCTTCTGCTCATGCTTCTTTAAAAATTCATCCACCGGATCGTCTTCTTGAACATCAATCACATCGTCCTTTCGAGTGGGTTTCTTTGGCTCAACTGGCTTAACGAAATCAGTGATCGTCTTCTTATCCTCTTCACTAGGTGTGACATCTTTACGGTCATCGTCGTATTCGTTAGTGGTGGTTCGATTGATTGCATCAACCAGCAAATCTGAATCATCAGACGTGTTGAGAAAGTTCTTAGCGGCTCGATTGATAACGGTTCGTTTCGCCATCTCGCCTGGGAATTTCTGCTGAACCTTGTTGGTCTTAGCTTGTGACCAACTGGTATCAATCTGTTTCTTAGTCATGACGGTATAAACTTTCTCACCATCACTCTTTTCAATCACTGCAAATACCCCGACAATCGGCTTGTCTAAGTTTTCAAATGACGGTTTAAACTTTGAAACCGTCAATCGGCCATCGGTAGCGCTAATTTCAAAGTCATCATCTTGATGAACGACTTCAGCCCAGATGTCTTTGACACTGTCGAGGCGTTTGATAGCAGCCTGAGTACCAAAGTAAGAACGCTGAAGCGTGACTTTGTTGCCATAAGGAATGAAGTAAACCTGGTCTTTAGCTGGGGTCAATCCTTGGACCACCATGTCGATCAGTGAGTTAGCAATTGATTCTTTAGTTCCCTTCATCAATAAGTTGCCGCCTTGGGCATTCGTCATTGCGTAGAAAGCTGATTTCAAAGCGTTGGCCGGGTTGTAGTTCTTGGGTGTGGCCAGTCCCTGCTTCCGTAAGTCATCCAGCTTGGTATTGATTTGGTCCGTTAAATCTTTCTGTAAAACTGTTAGTTCATTTGCCATAATTTATTCCTCCATATATTTCGAGTGAAATGCGTCCACTGGAAAGCTCCAGGGTTCTAATGATGTGTAAGGCTCCAAGTCCCGAAGTTCGTTCACGGTCGCTTGATACGTTTGATTGTTCCCGGCATCCTCATAGTTATCTCGAAGGTAGCGGTTGATCGAATCTTGGTCATCAAGAATGAATTGGTCATTTCCGTATGGTCGCAGTGGAATTCGCCAATACATCTCGTTATCATCCATCTCGTTGCCATCGGTGTCTTTGAATTGTTCTTCCCATTCGGCCAATTCATATTCATAGGCGTACTTCTTAGCCCCCATATCCATCATGAGAACCACCTACCAATCTTCTTGACTACTTGTTGAAGTAAACCTGGTTTAGGAGTAGAATAAATGTATTGATTGATTTGATATGCATTTAACTTTGAAGCGTTTTGCAATGCCAGTTGCTGAGCGCTTTTTTTGTTGCCTGAATTTTCCATTTCAATCATCCTTTCCTTATTTCGTGGATATCTGCTTTGACCTGTTTAAAATACTTTTTAATGCCATTTTTGATATCTTCTTTTGAGATACCACCGTCAAAATACTTCTTGAAATTGCTGAACAAAATCGTCGCAATCACTAAGAAAATTGAATAGAAAGCAATGCCACTCAATGTAAAAGTAATCATCATACATAACCTCCTCTTAGAATCCGTAGACCGTGTGATTATGGATCCATTTCTCAACTTCTGGTGCTGGATACAATGGCCGTTTCTTACCAGGAATAATCAACTTTGGAAAGTCATTCTCGTAGAAAACTGGATTAACGGTGTTATATCCACATCCTGGGAAATATCGCTCGATTACTTGCATTTTGGTAAGTAGCTCCGTATTGGTAACACTAGGCTTACTCATATCCTAGCCTCCAAACTTTTGATTATATTCATCAACCAATTCTTTAATCTCGCCATCTGATAACTTGGCAAAAATCATTTTTGCGTAAGTGTATTTCAATTCGGATCCAATCTCTTCAAAAGAATTCTTAAAATGCTTAAGTAAGAAGTCTGACTGTGCAGGTGTTCGCTGACGCGGATCCATGGCAATAATGTAATCCGCTTCATCTTCAGATGATTGCCGCTCATGCTCTTCCTTTTTCTGAGAAACCTCATCAGCGTATAAATCTTGCTGTAAAACTGGATTGTTCATCATTGATGGAATACCAAACTCACTTCTTGAAGCACTGAATGCCAGTGGTAACGACCATAGCCTTTGGACCAGTGCTTTCTTAACATCTCGTGGTGCATTTCTTCGACCAGCTCGAATATTGCTTAACTGACTATCAGAAATATGGGCCTGTTCAGCAATTTCAGTTCGGTCAAACGTCTTTTTTAATTTGTCTAAATCAAGTGTTAATTGTTTAGCAAATTTTGAATCTTTCACTTTTGATCATCTCCATTTTGAAAAAAGATTAATCGTCCTTTTCCATCTGATTTGGTAAATTGGACTTAAGGAGTTAAGAAAATAGTAATTGCTCCTCACTATCACAAAGTGATTGATACATGGCCTTGAGAAAATCATCACCATGCCGATCAATCATCTCTTTAACCATTTCAACGCCATGTGCTTTGGCAATTGGGCTATTGAGAATTTGTTCAATCATTTCTGCACGGTTCATAGGATCACCTCCCTTCGTCCTTTGAAAACTAAACAATTTTCTTCAACGCTTCGAAAGTCTTTCGTGCTTCATCAATATTGGTTTCATTAATTTGGTTGACATTGCGAATGTTGACGTGAAATCGAATCACCGTATTAATTGCATCGATTAACGCCCATGCTCGCCCAGCCGTTTTTCCGTCAAGAGAATTAACATATTCATTGATTTCTTTCCGAAGCTTTTGCCATTCGCCACTTCGTCGTGACTTAGGGGCATTCTGTTTAACCTCATCCAGCTCACGCCGTGTATCAGCTAACTCGGATTGTGTTTGATGAAGTTCATTTGACAGAGCTTCAAACTTCTGGTCAATCGTTACGTCCATTACTTCGTTACCTCTCTTTCTTCATCTGTTAGTAATTCATTAACATCGACATTTAATGTTTTTGCGAGCACAATGATTTTTTTGATGTTTGGTGTATACACATTGTTTTCAACATCGCTAATCGTTGTTTGAGATACACCAGAAAGCTTGGACAGATCAATTTGTGAGTAGTTCTTGGCTCTCCGTAATCTCTTGAGATTGTCACCAATCATTTTTATCACCTACCTTTATTTCGGTAACTTTATTATACCGCCATAAAGATAACTGTCAACGGTATTTCGGTAATTTCTTGTAAAAATATCTCTTATACTAGAGATATTCGTAATAGTTAGGAGCTAAGCAATGAAAACCGACGCACAACTTATATCTGAACGACTTTTCACTTTTCTTAATGAGAGGAACATTACAGTTAACAGGCTTGCTACTTTATCTGACGTTCCTCAAACGACCTTAAATGGAATTGTCAATGGTGAAAGTAAGAATCCAAGAGTAGGCACTATACGCAAATTGTGTAAAGCACTTGATGTTTCTTATCATGATTTTTTTGACTTTCCTCCCTACAACGAGGTGGAAAAATAGGAAGGAGGTGATAACCATGGGAAGCTTTCTATACGAGTACCTGAAAAACCATGCTGAAGTGACATTACATTTTGTTGATGGTTCAAAGCTTGTTATTACATCCGCTGATCCTAAACCTGTGGCAAACAATGTAATCCAATTTAGAACTAGTGATAACGAAGATGTCATGGTGAATATTGATAAAATCATATATGTTGAATAATTCTGTAAGCCTCACACTTCTTTGTGGGGCTTCGGTTTTAATGCCATACCTGCCATTTGAGATTTGATATAATCAAATAGAAATTCGGTATCGCTCAGACTATAATCGGCTTTTACCAATTCGGTAATAAACGTATCGGCAATATTCGAAAATTTATCTATCTTTGTGTGATCTAGCTTCATTACTTAATCTCCTTTTTGAGTTCTAAGTGTATCAAACAGTTGACTGATACTCTGTTCCACTTGCCTATTGATTTCATCAACCAACTTTTTGGGATCTGGTTCATCTTCCTGATTCTTGATACTCAGCTTTGTTTCTTCTGGGCTTGTTTCAATAATGGTTCGGTGAATCAGGCTTCCACAAACATCTTCTTGAATTACTCTCATTCGCTCACCTCCTTTCGCTCCTTTAGTGGGATAATTAAGTTATTCCATTAAAGGTGGTGACATAATGTGAAACTTTATGAACCCGGAACTGATAACGTTCCAATTGGTAAATACCTTGAAGTCGGCCCTCAAGGTGGTAAACTTCAAAATCCTAGACACGCTACAATTCGTGTGTCTGGTCATCGTCTTCCCCCTGTGAGTCCTGATACTCACAATAAGTGGAAGCATACAAGTGGGCGAACTGATTAACGTTCGTGATACGACATAGTGCTCAAGAACTTATCAATCGCAGCGGAGTTGTCTTTATCCGGGTTCAAAACGAAGCTTTTTACGGAGTAACACCACACTAAGCCTAAAAAGTTGAGCTGAATCCAGGACTCAAAGACAACTTCATTTTTTCCATTACGATATTCAGTCATATAATGATGATTCATTCCCTCACCTCCTTACGTGCTTACCTTCTGCGTGGAATTTATAGAATTAACAACGGATTCCGTTAGTTTTCTACTAAAAAAAACTTCTTCCCTTACACCGAGATAGCGCGCTATTGGCGTAATCAAATCTGGATCAACCGTTTTATTAATATTTTCTAGTCGATAATAACGCATGGGTGAAATTCCTAGATTCCGAGCTACTGCAATTTGGGTAATACCCTTAGCCTTTCGCACTTTTTTTATGTTATCTCGGACTTTCATTAAATCATCTCCTCAACTCTATGAATCTATTTTACTAACGCTTTACGTTATTGTCAATAGGAAAATCAATATTATCGTTATTTTTATAACAAATACCGTTATTTAAACTATTCTATATTTATAAATTCAATGGATAAGGAGCTTTTTACTATGGCAACTTTAGGTGAAAGAATCAAAGAATTCAGAAAAAGTAAGCACCTTACTCAACGTGACTTAGGTAATAAAGTTCACCTATCCCCACAAGTCATTTCTAATTATGAGCGTGGATATTCAACTCCGAGTGCAGATGATGTAAAAAACATTGCCAATGCTCTCGAGGTTAGTCTTTCCGATTTGTATGCTGAAAAAAACTCATCATTAAGTTCCCATAAGTATTATGAGTTAACAGATAAAGATGAACACGATATTGGCATTCAGGTTGATCGTATGTTAGCCGGCCTATCATCAGACGCGGAAACTAATTATTACGGCGAACCAATGACATCTGAGGACAAAGAAAAAATGAGGATTGCTATGCAAGCGGCACTCGAAGCAGCACAGATTGAGGCAAAGAAAAGATTTACTCCTAAGAAATATCGACACGATAAAGAGTAAGGTGATTGATTTATGGCATTTGAACATGACCCCATTGAAATGGCAAATAAAATCATCAAAAAGTATCATACTTTTGACCCCTATAAACTTGTTGATCATTTAGGGTATGTTCTTCAGTATTCTGATTTAGGAAGTATCAATTACGCGCAGCGAGACTATTTTAAACGGATAACTGTTATTACATTAAATAATCAAATAAATGATCAATGGCAATGGTTTGTGTTAAGCCATGAAATTGGTCATGGATTACTACATAAAGGATTTTCAACTGCCTTTTATCGAAACACAAGTGGTTGCGGTATGATTAACTGGGCGGAAAGAGAAGCCAATTTATTTGCCATGCAGTTGGAACTACAACGTTTTGATGAAGACATTTTAAAATCTATGACAGATTATCAACTAATAGAATCAATGGGGCTTGATGAAAAGCTGGTTCGATATATAAGAAGATGATTGACTAAATATTGCTTGGAATTATATGTAAGGAGATCGTTTTAATAATATTCAATTATTGGAGGGACTATATTATGAAGGGATTATTTGTTGCTGGAGCAAGTTTATTGATGGGGATTAACCTAGCCGGATGTTCAAGTGACACATCTAGTCAGCAGGCCCAACATAAAGAAATTTGGCCTGCTAAATCGACGATGGTTAAAGCTGAAAATGCCGCACAAGACATGAGTAAAGTAGAATTTTTGGACAAAAATATGAAAGACAAGTCTGTCCGTTACAGCGATATTCTGAATTTTAAAAAAACAACCAAATATACTGGTACCGTTAAAACGGCTGATGGTGATGTTGTTCAAATTACTAAGCAAAAGGATGGCTTGCGTCAGATTATTTTAGATGAAAGTGGTTACGATAAAGACCACATTTGGGTGGTTGAAAGTTATACAACACAGAACATTCGCAAAAAAGACAATCTTGCTGTTGGCCTCGTAGTTGCTGGTCCGGTTAAATACTATAACTCGGATAATCAACCAGTAAAAGCCGTTGAGGGATTTGCACCATCCAGCCAAGTAATAAATGGCGGTGCCGATTAGGCTAGATATTGCTTGTAATTTATGTAGGGAAATAGTAAGGAGCGAGTTAAATGAGGTTAAAAAAACGTTATTACTAGAGGCTGCAGCGTTGACGATCGGCGTAACGATACAGTCAAACCTTTCTAATGCACGAGCCGCCGTTTCATATACTCCAAGAAGTTTGCGTGGAAACTTATCCTATCGAGAGGTTGCCAAACGTACTGGAGATCGGATTAGCGACAGTGCAGTCGCACAAGCAGAAAAAGGAATTAACACACGTGGGAAGCCTTACGTTCCGTCACCAGAAACTCTTAAAGAATTAGCTGGCGTCTATCATGTCAGCTTTGACGATTTAATGATGCGAGCAGGCTATCTAATTAATCCTACAAACGTTAGGACTCATCCAACATCGGATGGTGCCAAGGTTACAGCAGACGTTGGGCTTGAATTAGCCAAGCAAAGTATTCCAGTTTATGGCATAATTCACGCTGGCGAGCCAACATTTGCCGATCAATATATCATTGGAGAAACGCCAATTACTGATAAGATCATTGATGACTATGGCAAGGACAATTTGTTTGCACTTCAGGTTAAAGGCGACAGTATGAGTCGAGCTGTCCTGCCAGGCTATGTTGCCGTGTTTTCAAAAGACGCTAACATTGAGAATGGTGATATTGTTGCCGTGTTAATTGATGGTGATGAGGCAGCCATTAAGCGTTTCAGGAAAACATCACGTGCGGTCATGTTTGAACCGGATTCTTTTAACCCGATTTATCAACCAATTATTTTTGCCAGAGATCAGGATCAAGATTACAGGATTTTAGGAAAATTCATTTATGCAACATCAATGCCAATTTAGGAAGTAATTATTATGAACAAGATTCTGAATCATCTAATCAAAGCTATCGCTGATTTTATAAGGTTTACTGTTTCAATTTTGCTACTCATCTTTTTTGAAATAAGTATTGGAGCGCTATTTAATACTGACGGGAAAATTGGAACAACTATCGGTGTATTAATCATTTCTGTAGGATCTATTGTGGCTGCATACTATGTATTGCCACCCAAGGCGCGCTTTCTAAAACGACTGATTCCGCATGTTTTAAAGCCAACCAAATTTAAATATGGTAAAGATGTCTTGTATAGCTTTCCTTCAAATAAGGGTAATTTACCTCAGCTCAAGCTAATCAATCTGAACTCACAAATTTCTGAAGCTCAAAATGATTTGCGGAGCCTGAACTTTCAAGAAGAAAATTTAGAACAACAAATTGATTTTGATAAACAAGATCATTTGACTTGGACTAATAAAGTTAAGGATTTGCAGTCCGAATATAACGTTTTGCAGTCAAAATATGATGATATAAAAGCCACTCTTTCGAATAACAAACAGGAAGTCAAATTTGGTGGCAAACTAATGACTGTTCAGGAAGCAATGAAACAACGGGATCAAATAATTCGGGACTTTGACGACATTAAATCCAGAAAACAGCAAATTGAATCTTTTTATTCAGGAAAAACATTTCAGGGCTATCTGAAATATCGTGTAACTTTAGAGCTGAATAAAATTGACGATCTAACTGGATTAGAATTTGAAATCTATATTACCAATTTGTTGAAAAAACTTGGATTTAAAGATGCAAAGTCCACTGTTGCTACAGGTGATAATGGAATTGATGTCTTAGCTCACAATGGTGACACCTATTATGGAATTCAGTGTAAATTGTATTCTAATCCAGTGGGTAATCAGGCGGTACAACAGGCTTATGCCGGTGGATCATATTACAAAACTGACAAGAATATAGTTGTTTCTAATAATTATTTCACTCCCAGTGCATTGCAAGCTGCAGACACTATGGATGTTGACCTATGGGATAGAGATAAATTAGCTGAACTTATCCTTGATACATTCAAGGCGTTTCAAGAAATTCCCGTTTCTAGTCAACCACAACATATTGAATCAAAAGAGATGGTTTAAATGGCAATTGTCTTGTTATTAATTTTGGGAATAGCATGTATTTGGATGTTCTTCACTCGTTGGGTATGGCGGATTTTAGGGATTATGATTTTGATTAACATATTTACTTGGTGGGATAAGTTAATTGACTTTTTGTTTGGTAATCTCGTGACGGGTTTAGGAATTCTGCTTTTTCTCATTCTGGTCATTATCAACGAAATTCCCGCTTGCTTTCATCACCCCACCTACTTGCAAAGATTTAGAGCACGCAATAATTAGGAGGCAGCATTATGGCGCTATTTGAAACTAAGGAACAAAAAGAAGAAAAGCTCCAGCAAAAGGTTAACGCATTTTTAACCGATCATGGACTAAATGATCTTAACCCAGAGGACAATCAATTGGTTAAAAATGCCATGAGTCAAAACGGAGTGATGGATGCGTTAGTTTATGGGTTTGGTGCCAGAATGCACGGCTCGGACGCTGAAAACATGATGATTAATAATCTGCAAACCATTGTGGAGCAAAATTGGCTTTTGATTAAGCAAAACGATACTTTGCAAAAACAAAATGCTGAAATCATCAACAATTGAAAAAATAAATAACCTTGGCCCTTTCGAGGGCTTTTATTTACCAGTCAAAGCGAACGTATGTGCGAAAGGAGATGAGAGGCCATGGCTTCCATTTACAAGCGAGATAAGACGTGGGCCGCAATGTTATCTTACCAGGAGAATGGACGGCGTAAGCGGCTCAGCAAGACAGGTTTTAGCACGAAATCTGGTGCCCGGGCTTGGGCAACGGCGCAAGAAGCTCAAATCCAGAAACATGGATCCAGTAAGTTAAGCGATCAGACTGTCACGGATTACTTTCAAGGATGGTTTGACACTTTCAAGAAGTCCCACATTGCACCAGCAACAATCCGGCGGTACATGGCAACCAAAACCGTCATTCACCAATATTTTGGCAACCGGTCTTTAACTTCGATTGAATATGATGATTACCAGAAATTTATTAACACGCTGGCAAAAGACCACAGTATTGCGTCTGTTCAGAAAGTCCATAGCCAATTCAGGGCTGCCATCCGCAAGGCTTATCAAATGGGTAAGATTAAGGCTGACTTCACGCAAGACGTCGAACTGTCTGGCTTGCCCGGCAAGACACAAGCTGAAAAATACTTAGATATGGACGATATGCAGAGGTTGCTCAATTATACGACGGATAACATCAACGACATCACGAACGTGACGAATGCCATGATTGCTACTGCTCTGCTCACTGGTATGCGCTATGAAGAAGTTATCGGCTTAACCTGGGACTGTGTCAATTTCAAAAAGATGACGCTTAAAATTGATAAGGTTTGGTATTACGTCGATAATCAATTTGGCCCCACGAAAAACGAGCAATCCAATCGGGTGATTAAGATAAACGATCAGTTGGCAACAATTCTTAAAAAATGGCAACAAATTGTCAACGACTTTCTAGATCGTCATCATTACCGCAATCCCAAAGATTTTGTTTTCTATTCCAGATATTTACATGTCGTTTCGTCAACCGACGTCAACAAGGCTTTAAAGAACATTTATTTCCGCCACCTTATTAGCAAGCGCATTACTTTCCATGGCCTCCGGCACACCCATGCCAGCTTCTTAATCTCTAAGGGTGTCACCGACCAATATGTTGCCAGACGATTAGGGCACGAAAACACGGTGGTCACACGGACAACTTATGCCCATCTCTTTAAAGATAAACAAACTGAGGAAGAAGATAAGACAGTTGAGCTGCTGAACCAGCTTGACAACAAATAACTTCACAAACTTGTTGCCATCGATGTTGCCATTTTGTTGCCCAACTTCTGAAAAATAGAGAAATTAAGAGAAAACAACGGCAACTTTTTGGCAACAAAAAAAGCTCCCAATTCCTTATCTAAAGGAACCAGAAGCTTCATATCAACGAATGTGCGGAAACGTTGATTTTTGGTAGTTATGCCCTCGGCAGGATTGCAACCTTTATGCTATATAAGCGATTGAGATGTGTGTGTTGCCATTTTGTTGCCATCGGTAGAAAAAACTGCATTTTTTGCTGCTTTTGGGGGTGTTTTGCGTACTTCAAATGTCAAATTAAGTTAGAAATTTTAGCTGCTCATCAGTGATTTGATTTA
>ENA-OXIW01000042-OXIW01000042.1-human-gut-metagenome-genome-assembly--contig:-NODE-42-length-59072-cov-95.9406_pt1 | contig 59072 bp, 69 predicted proteins | sample MGYA00249822_ERZ652370 | MGnify/ENA primary metagenome ERZ652370 (study PRJEB26925, sample SAMN05826923) | human gut metagenome | biome: ENVO:2100002; feature: ENVO:00000062; material: ENVO:00002003... | reverse complement strand
ACACGAACCGATCTCCATCGATGTTACTCACCGATCTCCTTCACGGTAATACGCAACGGCCAGGTCTGGAACCACATCAGAGCAAACACATAGCCTCTCAGAACAGACAGCGTCAGTCTGTTGAAGACAGCCGCCAGTACCAGGAGCGGGAAGATACCAATGGTAATGCCCACCAGAATGGTCTGCACCATCGGCAGGTTTCGCATCAGCACATGACCAATGGAGACATGTGCCAGACGCTGTTTCTCCATCGACGAAGTCGTGGCCAGACTGACCAGGCTGGCGGTATCACCGTTACGGGCTGCATTACTGGTGATACCCTCTTTCAGGGCATTCATGGTGACGTTCTGGCGCATAATATGACTGGCAGACTGGCTGGAGCCGTAGAAATAACTGTAACTGTCACTCACCAGTTGCCTGAATAACAGGTCCGGGTCCGGTCTGCCGCCAAATATCTGCTGCACATAATAATGCCAGGTCTTGCCTCCCGTCTTTGTATCGAGATTCAGCCTGTCTTTCAGCGTGACCGACGCATCTTTACAGGTTATGAAATTATTATTGCTGTCATAAACGCCCCGTAGCGGGCTGGGCCGGGAAAAAATCAGCGTGTAGGGGTCACCGGAGGCCATCAGGTCTTCCAGCGTGTATTTGTGGTTCAGGTAAATATCCCCCAGCACGCAGTTCTGGACGTAGTCCTGAAACAGATTGATGATTTCCGGATTCCGGGACAGAAAATCGGTGCTTTTCACAATCAGGTTCGCCCCGAACAGCATGCCTGTCTTGCTGTAGGTGGCGCTGTCAGGCTGGGTGAATATCATCTCGTAACTGGCCACCATTGCATGCCCGATACGGGTCGTCAGTGAAAGTGGCATCGCCAGTCCGACCGGCACATTATCCACCCGGTGAACCTGGACCAGGTCACTGTTATCAATAATCTGCACCGATGTACGGACATTAACCAGCAGGCTGATAAGCACAAACACGGCCACCCAGCCCAGCAAATCCATCACGTTGTGCCGCTGTACCCACATCACGGCCACCGCGAGAACAGACAATGTGAGCGCAATTTTTTCGATGGAATCCCACGTCCGGGTCCCCATAAAGGCGGCAATGGCGTTCAGGTTATTGCGTAACCACTCACCACCGGCAATCACATAGACTTCATTCACAGCGTGCTCCCTCCGAAGTGATAGTTGTTCTGGTAACGGCTGAGCATGCGGGCGGACAGCTGCTGGCGCATGTAGCTCATCTGACGGTCAACAACCAGCAATGCATCCTGCTGGACCTTTACCTGCCCCTGGAAAACCGCAATCTGTTGCTGTGCCTGATTCAGATTCTCCAGCACACTGTCCAGCACGGTCTGTGGATAGTTCCCGGTGGCAATCATGGCCCGGGCCTGCTGAAGCAGTTCCTGAATGTACTGGAGCATGATGTCGTAGCCGATATAGTCCGTCAGCTGGTAAACCACGCTGCTGGACACACCGAGCATCTGCGGGTCAATAAGATATTTAAAGACGGGGACGGTGGTGCTGGAAATGAAGCCTTTTTCCCTGTCATCCAGTGGAGTATCACTCACCGCTTTATTCTGAATACTGGTGAGCAGTTTTGTAATCTGTGATTTCAGGGCTTTATCCCGGGCGATGGTCACATTTGCATCCGCCACCACCTTCAGACACTTGTCCGAATCGTTGCAGTGATAAACTTTTGCCGTTCCCCCCTCCATAATCGCCCGGAGGATATCGCGGTCAGTGGTACGCGCCGGCAGGGGGGTAATCTCGCTGTCTTCCCCAAAAATCAGCGTACCGGTGAGCGTCATAATAAATTCTTTCAGTTCTTTGTTACCATCAAGCATCCTGTTTTTGGACAGCGAGTCCCAGATGATATTGATGTTCTTCAGCACCCGTTCCTTATCTTTGTCACTGGCCTTGTCACGAACAGACGATGACTGTCCTCCGACCGTGCAGCCCTGACGGGACGCGGCCCAGTCAGCAAAAATATTGCTCTCACCGGCAATGTCCTGACAGACCTTCTGCTGTGACACCTGAGTCTGAGGAAATAATCCTCCGACAATCCCCTGCGCCACCTGACAGGAGCTGAGGTTCATACTGTTAATGTCGCTTGCCATTTTCTGCAGGAAGTCTTTTGCGGTTTTGATTTCCGGCACCGTTGCCTGCAGGGCAAGGTCAAAAAAGTAACCGGCAGCATTGCTCATAATCTGCTTAACAAAACGCTGCAACTGATCGCCATTAATAAAACTGAACGAGCCGAGATAGGCGTCGATGCCGCCACATCCGGCATTGATATCCGGCAGCGTCATGGAAATCAGCTGGATATTTTTGACCTGGGTGCGGGCATACAGGGAGCCACCATAGGCATACCCGGCGGCCTGCCCCTGCCAGACGCCCGGCTGTGTGGTATTGGAGGCGAAGCCCAGCTTGTTAAAGAACTGATTCATGTCGCTGTTCACATCCGCTGACGCTGTGGGTATGGCCGTCAGTAAGGCGGCGCAAAGAATAAAAAGAGGTTTAATGCGAAGCATTATTGCTGCCCTCCCTTAATGTGTTCTCCCGACGCATACGGCGTTTCAGCAGGAATATCATGATATTTCCGAATATTAATTCGTACATTGGGGACAGAAAAGATGTAACAAGAAACCCGGCTGCAAGCGCATATAACGTATACGGAATGGCATACATCAGGATGTTCCACATATAAATCAAATTATTTAATTCCGGGTCAGCTTTCCACGAATCAATACCGGCGCTGAAAAAAGCATGCATACCGTGCCATAAAAGCAATCCGGCAACAAAGAAAACCACAAAAAGCTCGAAGTATTTTATGGCGTTATCACAACTGCGCTCAATATTCCGTTTAATTTTTCTGATTTTGAATTCCTGATTCTTTTTGTTTTCTGTCATCATAAGTTTCCTCTGATATTTCTGATGATTCATGCAGACAGGTCATGCGGCTGTAATATATTTCAGACACCAAAATCCATCCCACAATTGCCCCTACAAAAAACACAACAGAAACAGAAAAGGTAAGACACAGCGAAACGACAATTTCCACAGGGCTGGCGGGATAAAAAAGCCCCTGACGGATAAAGGGGATATTCAGGCTGACGATTATTCCCGTCGCGACGCCGGATATTCCGGCAATGAGTAACACCACCTGCTTATTTCGCACCTTTTTCCTCTCCGTACATCTGCAGAACGGTATCCATCCGCGCCATAAAACTGGCGGCATCCGTTGCCCCCTGCAAAAGCGGTAATGCCTCAAGTGTGTTGACGTTGACCAGGAAGGTGGTCGGTGTGGCCACCGGGATATTCGGGAAGAAGGTCTGCATCACGTCCGGTGGCACCGGTAATGCTTCCGGAAAGGCAGTATCCCCCTGACCATCCAGGGTGTAGGGAAAAACGGAAAAGCCGTACTGCTGTGCCAGCTGCTTCAGTACCGGGTCAAACTGGTGACAGTAAGGGCAATGCCCCTGCATAAACAGCACCACCTTCCAGTCGGCCAGGTTAACCTGCCTGCCGTTGCTGAGGCGGAACCAGCGGGGAGCCGGCTTTTCTGTTCTGGCTGATGTGTCTGCTGCCGGTTGTGCAGGCTGCACGGCCATACCCTGCGGATTCCAGAGTCGTTCAATTTCATCCCGGGTGGAGGCCTGCACACCTGTGGCCATCATCAACAAAATGACCGGCAGTAATTTAGTGAGAGACATGTCCGCCCTCCTGCTGCCCTTCCATCATGGCCTGTTGCCTGGCTTCCAGTGCCTCACGCTCTTCCAGGCTGACACGTGCAATCCATGCATCCAGCACCTGGTATGCGCCGAACAGCACAAGGATGGCCGCAATCAACTCCGCCAGAAAAAAAGCCATCCAGGGTTTGCTGTAAACAAGACGGGCGACGATATGAAACCAGACCCCCAGGGAAAATACCCACATTCCCGTAATATCAAGCCGGGGTAAAGAGAATCTGCGTTTACTTATCATATTAAACTCCGGTTATTATTTACATGAGAGTATTCATGTCTGTAATATTCGCGTTTGTGTGATATTAATCAGAGGTACAAATGAAAAAGTTATCTTTTAAAGAAAAACTGGAAATAGTGAGAAACATCATAAGAGAGTCATTATCAGGTAATGCGGCTTTTGCTTTACTGGTGTATTCATTATTGCACTCCCTCCCCATTAAAACCTTTGCTGATTTATTTGTGACGATACTGTTATTTATAGCGATTATCGCTGTTGTGATATGGCTATTTCTAATCATCTATATTTATTTTTGTGAGTTATTCAGAAGTCACTGGATAGCAGTCTGGTTTATCCTCTGGTCTGTGGTAATCAACCTCACTATTGGATTTGGCATTTATGACAAATTAGCACCAGTCATTTCACTAATGAAATAATAAAAAACCACATCACTCCAGACCATATGGCTGACAACATAATACAAACAAACATCCTTCTGAAACTGTCAAACTTCGTGATAACCGGTATGGTACTGACTGCCATTGAAACAACCGGTACGGCACACTGATTCATAACCGCACCACAAAGAAACAAGAAATTATCTGGCAGCATACATACACTTATGACATTTACTACAAAGAAGACAAACGAGCTCAGCAGATAAACTCCTTTATTATTTGGTCCTGTAAAGAAATAACCAACAACCCCCACGATAAACAGGCTGGCACCTGTAAAAAAACACAAATCCCCTGTATGCATATATAACCTTTGGTTAAAAATTCGGTTTAAAATCTTCAGAAACGTTCAGGAACTGTTTTGCCAGGTCGTCCTGTGAAATAAAGCCGTATGATAACGGGCGAACACTGCCCTGTTTCGGGTCAACCAGCATCATGGCCGGGAAATATTTCACACCGAGGCGCTGCGCCTGCCCCTGGTCAGTCCGGGAATCCGGCAACAGCGGATTAATCACGCCATCCACGGAAACGGGAATAACACTCAGACCATAGGTATCCCTGAAGCCATTAATGACCTGCGCCAGTTGCCCGTCGATGGGGTCCTGCCCCCGGTAAAAAAACATGATGCCGTAGTGTTCAGCCAGTTTCGCAATGGCCTGTCGCTGCTGCGCCTGGTCTGCCGCCAGCTGGTTCCGTACCGTGCCGTTGTAATGGCTGTACTGCAGGTTATAGTCCAGTTCGGGATGTGCCAGCATGGCCTTTTTAGCACTCATGGTGAAAAGCCCGGCCTGCTGAGTCCAGTAATTCTGCAGCCGGAAATATTTAACAAAATTATCCACGCCGGGATACAGAATGGCTTCGTACAGCGCCCGCTTTGTTGCCGTCTGCAGCGCGGCCAGTTTCTGCATAATATCCGGCTCCTGACGGGGGGCTGCAGGTACAGGTTTATTTTCTTTTTCCTTCGGATTTATTTTCTCGTTATACCACTGCCAGCCTGCATCTTTCCCTGACGCCGGAAAAATAAAGCAGCAGAGTAACAGTGGCAGTAATGCTTTATTCATCTTCATTCCTTTCATCATTTTTTCTTTCATCATCTTTCTGCAGGCCAGTCAGGGCAGAAAAACAAAAATACAGAATAAACAGGAGCACACCGGAGTAAAGGATAACGAAAGCAGCGGCAAGCATCCCGTCTGCCGTGGTTTCTTTTACCGTATCCCACGACCAGATAATTACCGGGGAAATGACAATCGCTGTAATCGAAAGCCGGATAAGAAAATCAACAAGACGATTAGAAGTGAATATAACTTTCATCATTTCCCCCGGTTATTTTCCATACCTTACTGTCCTGCCTGTTTCAGCTGGTCAGCAATCTGCTCTTTCACTTTCTGCGTCAGAACGCCACTGTCCGGGATTTTCTGGTTATTCATCAGGTCCTCGTAGAAGTTAGTGAAATCCAGTCTGTCGAACTGAATTTTCTGCAGCTCATCAACCGTAATCCCCCGACAGTCAGGATGCTTCGCACTGCCAAAACTGATACGCAACTGCCCGTTACGCCCCTGCTGCTGGACTATCTGCGCCAGCTTCGAATCAAACTGGCAGTAGCTGCGCTTTTTCTGCAGACAGACACCCAGCACTTTCCGGGAGCAGAACTCGCCCACACTCACCGTCAGTTTGTTGTCCTTTGCCTTTCCCAGCGCCTTTTCTTCACTGTTGCACTTCGCCAGCCCCACATCCTGACCCCAGCCGCCATCCTTACAGCAGTTACTGAAGCCGGCTGCGGCCTTACGGCAGAATTTCGCCTCACCCGTGAAAGCCCTGACATCCACACCATTCAGGGCGGCAACATCCTTACCTGCGGCGGCAAGCGCAGCCAGCTGTGATACTGCTTCACCAAAATCACTGTTTTTTCCGCTCTGAGCCTTATCACATTCGCCATCGAGACAGAAGACGTCTCCCCCACAGACCATCACTTTCCCGGATGTTTTTGACTCGCAGGAGTACGTGGCGTACTCATGCAGACAGGTTCCCTCATCGGAATAAAACGCGCACTGACGTGAGGCCAGCGTACAGGCCGGATTATCGACATATTTCTGACAGGTGCCGTTATCTGCGGACTGAGTGACATATTTATCCCGGTATGCCCAGCATGCCTGTGTGATGTTCCAGGGTTTACCTTCCATCACTCCGGTTTTCGTACCACCCGGCTCTGAACACTCAGTGCCTGTCAGCACGCCATCCGCTTTATTAAACGGACAACTCTCCACCCACTCCACCCGGGGAACCCATTCTTTATCACGGACCTTCATCCTGAGTTTCAGCGTAAAGGTGGAAGCACCACTGACAAGCGATTCATAGACTTTCCTGTCACCATTCCCGTGCGGGAGGCAATTACCGTTAGCAGTACAGCCACTACCGGTCAGAACCTGCCCCTGTGTCACCTGCAAACCTGTCGCCCCGGACAGGGGGTAAGTATCCGACTGCCCGTTTGCCAGGCCGACATTAAAGGTTGTATTCATGAAGGTATAACGGGAGTTCAGGAAGAAAAAAGCGGCGTATACAGACAATGATGCACTTTCCACTGTACCGGTTACCGGAGCCGTGACACTGAACACCAGTTTCAGCCCGTTCATACTGAACCGGAACTGTGAGTGCGGTATCGTCACTTCACGATATTCATCCGTGTATTTCCAGTCCCCGGTGATACTGGCAGTCCGTGTGCAGTACTCCTCCACCATCGTGTCCCGCTCACAGGTATAGTTTGTGAATTCACTGCGGTTTATCTCCTGCGCACTGCACTGCTGTCCGGTATTTCCCACAATGCTGTCAGCCCGGTTCACCACATCCCTGCCGGTCTGAATGAACGGTGCATCCGGTGACAGAATGTCTTTCGGCTTGTTCATGAAGGACTCTGTGATGGTTTTTCCGGTTTCACCGGTCGCCCATTCCGTGGTGCCGTCATTTTTCAGGCCGCCATCCCCGCCGGCAGTCACGCCACCGTAATATTTTGTCTCGTCCGGATTCGCGTTATAGCTGGGGATACTCTCCTGTGGCTTAAAGCCCTGAATACTGCCTGTACCCTGCCCCTGAATCTGACGGGCAAAATCAGAACCGGCCCGGTAATCACTGTTGCTGTCAGCCTGTGCCATGCCGGCAACCAGAGCCAGTATCAGAGGTAAAATACGTTTCATTTCCCGGAATCTCCTTTCCCTGCCAGTAAATCATGAGCCACCTGCCGGCAGTCACCCGTGGCGGCCACTTTCTCCAGCGCCTGGCCGACCCGCAGGTTTCCCCGGATGATGTCGTATCCCTGACTGCAGAACACCACCAGTGCCGGTACACTGCGAATGCCGTACTGTGAAAACAGCGTCGGGTCGATCTGAACACCATCAGTCGCGCCGTCTTTCACCAGGGACAGCACGGCTTCAGCGGTGGTTTTCAGGTCATTGTTCACCATGCCCCGCAGTGTGGCGGGTATACCGTAGTGCCGGGTTTCGCCCAGCATCCGTTTCAGCCCCTCTTCGGGAATGGAAAACGACACAAAATACAGGGCACCCTGCCGGGGTTTCCCGTCCTGCGAAGCCTGCTGTTTACGAACCAGCTCATCCAGAAAATGGTTATCTGAACGCTGAAGGGGGTTTTCCAGCACCTGTTTCTCCGCCCAGGCTTTCAGCTGATGGTCAGGTTTCTCTCGCAGTTGTCTGCTTAAATTTTCCTGCTGCTTCAGGAACTGGCGGTTTTCAGTTGTGTTCACATTTTCTGAAGCATGAACAGCAAGATGCATCCCTGCTGTCAGAGCAAAAAGTGCAAATATTTTCCGGTTCATGATATTTCTCACTTTCTGCTATTTACAGGCATGAACTCATCAGAAAAAAGATAATTGAGAAAAACAGCCACAAACGCACATGTAAATGTCACCTTCAGATATAATCTGACAAGTGTCACTTGTTCTGATATATCTGCGTTCTTCCATTCATGAATAATTTCAGCGAGAAAACTGTCAGGTGCAAAATAAAATAATATAACGGGCACTATTACAAGACCAAAAGGAAATAATTTTAATGTTCTGCTTATCAGCCTGAGCAGTACAGCACTTATTTTCCTGAGGTGCTGAATATATTTACTGTCCATTGTTGCCATTTTCATTTCCTCTTATTCATTAAAATGATTTACAGGAATACACAGTTACGTTTACGCCACATCAGGTAGCCGAAGTTTTTCTTTGTGTTGGGCGGATTTTTTCCCGTCTCCCAGCGCATCACACTGCGCCCGAACGGATGGCACTGTCCGCTGTCCGGATACATATTCACCATCTGATAACGCCAGCGTTCTTTAGGCAGGATTGGGGACGGATATTCATTACAGACGGCGTTATTTTTCCCGATGGTTTCCATAATCATGCCCTGACGGTGTAGTTTGAACGCCATGCGTTCACTGACCAGCAGGGAGGACTGCAACGGACTGGACTCATTACTCACCCAGCCATTGAACGGGTACATACTGCCCTGCGAACCGGCACACCAGAACAGAACATCGAGAGGCATATTAAAGGCGCTGGCAATGGCATCTGCTGCACAGGCCCCCTGTGCTATCGGATTGGCAAAGATGACAGCTTCCGGATTGAGAATGGTGGTCAGGCTGCTGTCCGTCCAAGTGGGGTCAATTTCAGAAAGATAAGCGATATCCAGGTCACCACCTTCCAGACAGCCCAGCGATGTGATGATGTTAAGCCAGTACGTCAGCGGGTATTTGTACCAGTGAACGTGATAGAACGCCCCGTTCACCTGCTTCTCATCCTTTTTCGCCGTTCCCTGTGCCGTTTTACCAAAAGCCGGCAGGCTGAAGCCCAGGTTCACCATGCATCCCGGTGACCGGGTGACGTCCGTCAGCGCCATCGGCTCCCAGTAACCAATGGCCAGCCCGATACGCCTGAACAGCGGCGGCGGTGCCGGACAAATCTGAATGGGCATCGACGGGTTCGCCGTGTCGGGGACCTTACCCTGACTGACTTTGATACTGCCCAGCGAGAGCGGGAAAATACAGCTCCAGCAGATATCCGTGATCGGGTTTACAAAACGCCCCTCACAGGCAGAATCCGCAGACGCTGCAGGGACATGACCGGCGAGAAGGAATAACATCAGCAGCCACAGGCTTCGCTTCATTTTCTGCCCTCCTCTGCCGGAATAAATTCCACCTTCAGGAAGCGATCGCCGGGAACGGCGCTCACCCGTGCCGGGACCTGATCAATGCCGAGGCGCTGGCAGAGCACACCGTTCTGGTCAAAGTAAATACGGCTGTCCAGAGACTTCTGCATCTCCGGGATACTGCCCTGCACGAGGATAATTTTGCTCTCCAGTGTGGGCGGCGTCTGGCGTTTCATCCAGGCCACCTGCGCCGGATCATCGCCATTGATGAAATACAGCGTCTGGTTAAAAGGCACATACTGCAGCGGATTCATCACTTCACCCTGACGGGCAAACACCCGCCCTTCGTTATCCCGGATATCCGCAGCCAGTCTGACAGACGGGTCAAACAACCGGCTGCTGTATTTCTCCGTGCGTCCGATACCGGGCACGGCAGGGGGCCGCAGACTGTTGCGGATCACCCGCTCCTTAAAGGCATCCATTTTCCGGCCCATCTCACCGGACTGCTCCAGTGCCGTCAGGCGCTGCATGATCACCGTCAGCATGTCCGGCTCCTTTACCGGCCACAGATCGCCCCAGGTGCCAAGATCGGCGGCGGCCACACTCTGCCCCCATATCAGCAGGGCAATCAGCCCCCGGCATCTCATGGTTCCGCCCTCATTCGCCGGGCAATATCCTGCTGGATTTCCCGGGTGATATCCGGTGCCCCCTGTACCACGGCAGGCGACACCAGAATGACCGCGTGGTGTTTCTGCTGCCATGCCTGCAGGCTGGCTTCCAGTGCCGTGTTAAAACGCGCTGAAAGGGCTTTTGACTGTGCTTCTGACAGTTGTTTCTGACTGGCGCTGTCAAAAAACGCATCCACGGTCTGTTTCATGTTGAAGGCGGCAGTCACCGGTGCGTTCAGTCTGACAATGCCATAACTGATGGCTGCGTTCAGTAACACCATTGCCAGGCATCCCGGCACGGTCCACCACCAGTGGCTGCGTCGGGGGGCTGTAACGTCAGTCGTTTTTTGCGTTGTGGTCATGCAACACTCCTGTATTTCTCATGTTCTTCCAGCCAGGCCTCCAGCGAAGCCATCTCCGGCCCTGACTTCTTCCACGCCAGCTGCCACACCGCCTCATGAATACTCAGCCCCTCTTTACGTTTCTGCTGCACAAACTCAAAATCCGGGCCGTCAGAGCTGTACATGGCACGGCTTAACGGGTCCACAAACAGACGGTGCCAGGAGGAATGGTTTTCCACCTGCAGCAGGAAGGAACTGAACCACTGGTCTTTGGCCGCACCAAACTTACCAATCATGTCGCGCTGCAGTGGCTGGAACTGATCCGGGAATAACTGGTTATATTTCGCGAACTCCTTCGCACTCTGTTTGAGGATAATTTTGTAGGAGGAGTTACCCCATGCCGCACGGGCTGCGCTGGATGCCTTGTCAGAGTCAAAGTCGACGATGTTCTGTGTGATGGTGATATAGGCACCGGTATGACGGCGACAGGTGCGGTAACCTTTTTGAATAAACTCACCGACTTTACGATTTTTGAAGTCCAGCAGACGCCAGCCTTCATCAATGACGTTCAGTTTCTTGAGGGTACGCGGCGTGCGGTACATCCGGTTCTCGATGTAAATGATAAGGCTGAACATCACCGCAACAAGCAGTGACGGACGGTCTTCCAGTCCGCCCAGCTCCAGCACCACCATTCTGGCATCATCCCGCAGGGACGGTTCATCAGAGTTAAAATACTGGCCGTAAGTGCCGTTGGCAGTGTACTGGTCAAGCAGCACAATCATTTCATCCAGACGGCTGCGGATGGTCGGTGACCCGGCATACTGCTCGCTGTCACTGGCGTTTTTCAGGAAATTCACCACATCATCAATGCGCGCCTGATTCTTTTTGGCCAGCCAGGAGGCTTTGACCGCCTGCAGCAGCAGACCTTCATGCACTTCATCCAGGTTACCGTTGGGGCTGGCCATCACCGACAACTGGTCGCGGACACGCTCCGCTGACTGGTCGATATCGGTGATGTTCGCAAACGGGTTAAAACGCAGGGTTTCACCGTCCAGATATACGCCCCCCATGTTCTCACACAGGGACTTGTAGCCATCCCCCATGTCGAACACCACGGCAAAGCCCCCGGAGTCCAGCACGCTGCGGATAAGTGGCTGTATCAGTCCGGTTTTACCGGCCCCGGAGGTGCCACAGACCGCCATGTTGTAGTTGGTGTTATTCATCCCCTTAAAGAAGATATCGATAAACGCCAGCTGGTTACGGTAGGTGGGCGCCAGCAGACCTGCCGGTGTCAGGGGATTATCCGCCACTAACGGCATCAGGTTGGCCACATTAAAGCTCTCTGCGCGCTGAACCACACCGGCCTCTTTCAGCTGTTTAAACAGCCCTTTCCCGGCCATAAAGGGCAGGCAGGTCAGGAAATTGCGCATGTGGTTAAAGCGCGGTGAAATCAGCTCAAAACCGTTTTTACGGAAGCTGTTCAGGATGTCCTGCTCCACTTCCAGTGCCGTTTCATTATTGTCCTTGCAGAAGGCTGTGATGTTGAGGAAGTAGGACACGACAGAAGACTGGCCGGAGCCCAGCCGCTGGCGCAGTTCCCCCCACTCCTTCGCCTCCTTTTCAACTGACGGAAACCATTTGGCATAGGAGGTCTTCGACTTCTTCTCCAGGTCCATGTACTTCAGGTTGGCTTCGCTGTGGGTTTTCACCTGGTCTTCCACCACCAGAGTCAGCGTCAGGATGAACGGGCAGGAAATGGACATTTCCGGGTTCAGCAGATTGCTGTAGTTGTCGGCCATGTTCCACAGGAAGGCGATTTCCGGGTTACGGGCCAGATGGAAATTCAGGATGCGGGCCGTGCTGTTCCTGCCGTTCTCACGCAGGCCCAGCGTCAGGTAATCAGCCCGGACATTCAGGTCAAAACTGTCCTCCACACACTGATAATTCAGATCAGAATACGGGTCCAGCTGACGTCTTTTCGGGTACAGAGAGTCCGGATTATGGTTAATCATCTCCCCGACAATCTCGATGAAAGCCTGTGCATCCACTGTCTGTGTGGTGATTTTTGCGCCGTGAAAAGAGGCACGGATGATTTTTACCAGATTTTCCATTTCCAGAATGTCAGCCCGGCTTTTTTTCTTCGAGGGAGAACAGTACGAGATAAACACCCGGTAATGGCGCAGGGTCAGGGGCAGATTCATCCCCTCCGGCAGCGGGAACTGTGTCGCTGCCGCTTTCATATAATAGGCACGGGTAATGGCGTTAAACCGTTCAGCCTGTTCACCTGACCAGGAGAACTCACGCAGCCCGTATTCAATCCTGTCACCAACCAGCTGACTGGACATCAGATGGATACACAACGGAATACCGCGCGGCAGTTTGGTGCGCAGCATGTGATCGAGTGCCTCCACAATGGACTTATTCGCCCCATTGATGGGAATGGCTTCCAGCATAAAGCCCATCGTGGTGTCATTCATGAACAGACCGGATTCCTGGTTGTAATCACGGTACGGCAGCAGACGGCTGAACTGCGGGAAGCTCATTTCGCCCAGAACTTCATTGGCCTTTGCTGATTCGTCAGGCAGTTTCAGTGCTGTGACGAGGGAGTTAACCGCCTGAGTGACGGCCTCAAGTGGGTTATTACTCATATGAGTATTCCTTAGTGCGTTTAAAAAAGGAAAATATCAGTCTGTGACCGTGGATATATCAGGCAGTGCCATTCCTGAAACCACAGCACAAATAAGAGATGGAGGCTTTTAACAGGAAACAAGGATTAATGTTCCTTTGCTGAATGAGCAGCATTTAATGCCTGAAGTTGTTTTTCACGTATCTTATTTCGCTCATTTTCTCTTACCCGTTTCACCTCTGCCATTTCGTTTCTTTCTCTACACGCTGATGCAAGCTCTTTTGCCTTACCAAGACTTAAAGGTTCAGGCTGATAATCAGATGTGTCAGACTTAATAGCTTCCTTAAATGCTTCTGCTGCACAGGGGATATCCTGTGTAATCTCTCTCAGTTGTTCTGGTGTTGCAGGTTGTTGCTCAAGGTAGTCATTGTAAAAAAGACCACATATCAACATAGCCATAACGCCAACAAATATAAAAGCCAGAACAGATTCTAAATATATCGACTTCATTTCATTTTCCTTTGAAGCAGTAAGCACTCATTGCCCCCCATTCAGTGTATCCATCACGTTGTTCAAAGGTTTATTTGTTTTAACTTCAATACATTCCCCTGTATTTCCAAATCCCCTGCCTCCGTGTGACTCGATTGTCCGAAGAACCTGCACGCATACGTCCGTATTTGGCATGGGTGTAATATTCCAGCTTCCGCCACCGTTAATATTTTTTATCAGCACAAGAAAAATAAAGGTATGCATTCTTTATTATCTCCGCTTGTATATTAATCACTGAATATCCCTTCAGTTAACTTATGAGGTCATAAAACACTGCAGATTCTCATTCGGATTTATTCCCTTCAGTAAACTTCCGAATAGTATCCTGTTCACGCTGACGGGTGGCAGACTCCTGCATTGCATCCACTTTCTCCTGCCAGAGACGCCGGATATCCTTTTCATCCCGACCAGTCAGTTTTTTACCGGACAGCAGACGGTTAAGCAGTTCCTGTCTCGCATCCGGTACGTCTTCAGTCAGACGCATAAGCTGAAGCAGGCTCTGACGGCTGAGAACCATGAGTGATTCCGGCAGGAGGGTGAAGAAGAAAATAAAAAAGCATACCGCACCACAGCAGGCAAGGACCGCAAACAGGATTTTCAGATATATACCATCAACGCCGAACGCAGCAATAATACAGGGAATCCATGCAATACACGCACAATACGCCAGGATGTTATCTATTCGGTTATGTCTGCGATATATCTGTTGATGTTCATCCAGAATAGAATCTATTTTTTCAGCTTCTGATTTATGCATAGTGTTTCCTCTGCCTTTCCTGATACGCCTGACATTCAACGCACAACGTCACACCGGGAAATATTTTCCGCCGGGCTTCCGGAATAGGATTTCCGCATGCTTCACAGAGATAAACAGGAATACCATGAACATTTATTTTCTGGCGTATCCGGTTTATTCCTGTCATGGTCAGTTGTTCTGTCACTGAATATGCTTCATCGGCTTCATCACTCACGGAATATTCCTCCAGACATGTTCTGACACGCTACCGCCCGTCCCTTTTCACGCACAGGGCACTCGTTTTACAGGCAGATTTTGAATACAGAAAGCCCGCCGGCATTGCCGGCTGATATACAACTTCAGGGCCAGTTAATTAATACGTGGTTTTCCCCACGCAGACGGTTTAATAACAAAGAACACGCTGGATGGCTGATGATAAACATCCTGATTATCAATATAAGGCGCTATCCATAATGCAGCCGTCTGCTCACCCGTTCTTAGCGGACGGGGAGGTGTTACCGGCGCAACTGAACTGACCGGAACAACCGTTTTCACTTCCCGGGCAGCGGTAAACAGCGGGCGTGGTGCCAGCAGTTTCTGCTCCGGAAGTGCTGTCACAGCAGGCCTGCTGCGGGACGGCGTTGTCGCCGCAACGGCCTGCACCGACGTGGTCCGGAAGTTCCCTTCAGCCAGGCGCGGCAGTGATGCCGCAGCCGGCTTTGCATCTGCAGGCTGTTCCAGCTTTTTGGCCTTCTCGTTGGCCTGCTCCATCGTCATACAGGTATCTGACGTGGTGGCATCACACTCAAAATCGGAGTTCGTTCCGGCACAGCCGGAAAGTAATAACGTCCCCAGCAGCGGAATAAATAAAGAAATCTGTTTCATTGTCCCTCACCTTTCTCATCGCAGTTCACAAAATCATTCTTCAAATCCCTGACCGTACAGTTTTTTACAATGTCAGGATTTTCAAAAACCGTATTCCGTGATGATTTATAAACATATGCCACAATGCATTCTTCCCCCGCATCAGGTTCTGGTGCACTGACTTCACATAACGGAGGTGTTATTCCGGACTCATACAGCACTGGATAATTTATTTTTTTGACGCTGCCATCAGAAACCAGCTTATTCATCGAAGGGTTCCTTATATTTCTGAATAATTCTGTCGATTAGTTCTTTCACCGGAACAGATTTTCCGCCACCGGATTGTCCGGCAACCACAATATGCCCCGGAGAAGAAAATAAACGCATCGACATTCCCTCCTTCATCACACCGACAGCAGCCATATTAAAATTGTGCGGCAATGATTCAGAACCGAATTTCTTCAGTGCAGGAAGAACTATCCTTGTGGTGCAGTTACTGAGAACAGCATGTATAAAATCATCTGATACGCTTTTATCCGGTACAGAGCGTGCAGTAATAATATTAATATTACGCATGTTCATTTTTATCTCCGTTGTTTCTGTTTGCCCTGTCATCAGGGAAATAAACAGGGCATTTCCTGATTTTTTCCGATAGAGAAGTATCTTCCGTATAAACTTCCTTCAGATGTTCATCTGCGGTTCCCACCCGGACACATTTCATTTTTCCGGGCCACATCGGATATTTCCCGGTGCCTGCCGCAAACGACATATACATCAGTGCCAGCGTTGCCCAGAATGCGGTGACCAGTTGCATCAGTGACCGGTCAGTCTCCCTGACATAATCTGCAGCATCAGCCGCGCGGTAATGGCAGATATCCTGTATTTCTGATCTGCCTGAAGAATCAGAGGAAGAAAACCAGCATTCACTGACCGGGAACTGTCCGGCAGGTGCTGTTTGTCTTACGAAGTTAATCTCCTTAACCAGTAATTTCCCCGGCGTGGTGTTGTCCTTCCATAAAACAAACAGAGCCATCAGGGCCATTGTGGCCAGCGGCCAGATAACCACAAACCTGACGACCCACAGCAGCCAGCGAACGACAAACGCCACACGGAATGTCAGTGCATCACCCGCCATTTCCGCCCTCCTTGCCGGCATCCCCGCCCAGCGGGTTCTTGTCTCCGGACATAAACTGCTGCGGATTCAGATTGCCCAGCTGTTTCAGCATCTGGTCGGTGTTAAAACCGTTCAGGTGGCTTTCTGCCGAGGGAGGATTCGGCACCGGGCTTTCCGGGTTACCCTCTTCCGCTGTACTCTGTGACTGCTCCAGCGCCATTTCCTCCACGGTTTTCAGCTGGAAGCCGTCCTGGAACACCACGGTCACTTCGTTGCCCGCACCAATCGGTATCACCGGGTGATACTGTTCGGCACGTTTGATGTAGTAGTCACTGAGCGTCTGTGCGGCTTTCGATGCGCCGCCACCGATACCCATTTTCAGGACATCACCAGCCCCGTAAGCGGCTGTGGCACCCAGCCCGACAGCCGGCTGGGAGGCGCGCTCCATTCCCTGACCGATACCGTCAACAAATCCCGCGCCCCATGCCCAGCCGAGGATTTTGCCGTTACGCATCACCACTTCGCCCTTGATACCGTTTTTACCCCGGAAGCTGACATGCCCCTTAATCGGCATATCAATAGTTTTGCCGTCCTTCAGGCAACTGATATTGCGGGTGCGTACAATGGCACGCTCACTGGACACATCCCCCCAGGCTTCCAGCCCCACAAAACATCCCGTTGCGTCATACGTCTTGCTGTTCGGCATTTCCACCAGGCCGGTGATACGCAACTGCATCGGCACCGTGGATTCATTACCGGTGACTGAGGCATTGGCATCCGCCCCTTCAATCAGCATGGCTTTCGCAAAACTTCCTGACGGAATGTACGGCAGCGATGTTCCCTGTTTTCCCTCATTACGGGTAAACACCTTACGCTGTATCCGGTTAGGCACCGGCACAGACTGGTACGTCACCTGTGGTGGTGGCGTGACACCATTCCCGGGATAAAACGCCGTCGGCGGTGGAACAGCAACGCTGCCCTGCGGCGGGAAGGATACGGGGGTGTTTCCTGGCTGTGGTTCGCCTTCCGGCCCGGGCGGTGAGGCAGGCATCTGAGGTACAGGCTCACCGGTCGCCGTGACGGGATTAGCACCCAGGGCTTTTACCTGCTCTGCCAGGGCGGCATTGTCCTGTCCCAGCTTTTCAATACGACGCTGGTCATCACCGCGCTGTTTGTTCAGGACATCCAGTTCACGACGGATTTCCTCATACTGCTTCTGCATCTGCGCTGCCGTCACCTGCATCTCTGTGGTGGCATGCTGACGCACCTTGTCATCAAAGGTCGTATCCACCACACCTGTCATATCCGGCACAGGCTCCTGTTCAGCCACCGCCTCACCGTTACCGGACATGTCCACATCAGACAGATACAGTACCCCACCAATCGCGGAGGCTGCACCGACAACCACAATCCCCAGCCACAGGTACTGCTTGCGTTTCACAATGGTATTGATACTGGCCATCAGTTGCCCTCCCCGTCACGGATGACATACACATCCATGCGCGCACCTGCCAGTAACTGGCTGGCAGGCTGGCTGAACATCACGGCACGGGTTCCCGGCTGCCAGAAATCACTTTCCCGGATATTCAGGGCAGACAGCGTTTTATTTTCCACGACAAAGCGGACCATCTTCAGGTGATTCCCCGTCCATACGGAATCTGCCACTGAAGACAGCCCCGCCGGGGCCTGCAGGGTTTCCTTTGTCACAGGAACCTGATACCAGCCTGCAGGTAATTTTCCGCCACGGACAGCCTGGCTGATGGTCACAAGCAGGGATTCGTAAGGCGTGGACGTTTCCCACGCTCCGGCTTCTTCTCCGGTTCCGCGCAGGTCACTGACCAGCTGAATGGTACGCCCCGCGCCTTCACGGGGAACAGCCTGAATGGAAAGGTTCAGACCACGCTCTGTTTCCAGAATGAACGTAAAGGGCTTTTTGTTGACGGTGGCCACCACCACACCGCCGGAGGCGGTCTGCTCATTATTGGTCAGGGCACCATCCAGACTGTTCACGGCGATAATCCGGTCACCGGGAACGGTAAACAGATTCGGGCTGGTATTGCTGATGGCAATACTGGCCTGACCACCGTTCACCATTGGCACCACGGTGGGGGCCAGCGTACCGTTTGCGGCCATCACGCTGCAGGAAAAAAACAGGCTGCCGAATATTATTGCCGTATTATTTTTTCTCATCGTCTGTTTCCCCGAAATTATCCAGCCAGGTCACCCCGTTTTCCCGCTTCAGAATAAGGATGTAATGTTTGATATCAGTAAAAGGTTCGGAGTTACCAATCCATGTTTTCCGAATTCCACGGATTTCCACACGACCATACTGAGGCCAGACACGGACACTGGTCTGGAAAAAAGCAGAATTCACGTTATCTTTTTTAATGAGTTTCGCTTCTTCAGCCAGAATAACTTTCATCTGGTTCTGTGCACCCGGGCGGATATATTGCAGAAGCGCCTGATGTGAAGCATCGACGATTTCCGGTGAGACATTCAGACGGAGGGCAATAAATGACAGCGCCATCTGCTGTAAATAAGAGGCGTCGGCACTGTTCTGTGACACGGCAAAGGGCACATTAAATCCCATTGGGGTCACGGCAGTGCGTTGCTCATTCTGAAGACGGTAGTTATTCACCCCCTGAATGACGTTAACAGAGAGGCTGAGAACAATAAGCACTGACATAAATATAAAGGCGATGGCCATTACACGACTGGTACTTAAACGGGCACCGTGTTCCATATAACAATCCTGGTATCAGTTCTATTTAATCCACTGCCGGAAACACGAATCGGGAACATTATGAAAAATACCGCGCAGCAGGGCTGTTGGCATATACCAGTAAATCAGGTCACGTAACCAGGAACTGCCCCGCCCTTTTTTCAGTTTTTTAATCCCGAAATAAACCAGAACCGCTGCACCAATACCGAACAGATATTTCGATGTTATGATACCCCAGCCAATACAGATTGCTGCGGGGATCAGTTCATCCAGTGGCAGGCCAAACCAGCGGCTCTGGTTGGTCAGTGTTTCCGGGAAACGATATTTCTTAAGTTTATTCTCGTCTCCCGACATCGTTTTATTTCCTGTCAGAGGCCAACGACGCTCATACCCACAGCAATAAATACAGAGATGATGGCAAAGCCGACCAGGAACTTGACGTTTTTGGTCATCATGTACATGACCGCACCGACCAGCACCTCAGCCAGAACAACCCATTTAACGATACTGGAGTCCTTACCGAAGGTCGCCTTAACCGTATCGTTACCTTTAGCCATCAGGTCGCCTTTACCAGCAGCCATAGCTAACTCAGGGAACAACATCATCAGAACAGCAACCGGGATCACTGCACGAACCAGGCGAAGCATATTCAGACGAGTGAATTTAGAAAAAAACGATGTCTTTTCAACGGGCGCAGAAGCACCCTGAACACTTAAAACAGCATTCATAAGTTACCTCTATTGTGGATAGATTAATAAACTTAAAGATCTTTAATTATCGAATCAGTTTCCCCTGTTCCCTCCTTTATTGCATCCAGATTATAAAAGTCAGGAAAACGGCTCAGATGATCACGTAACCTGACTAGCACCTCATTAGTTTTTGTTCTCCCACTACGTTCCCGGGCACCTAAGAGCTTGTGATTAGTAGCATCGTCCAATACCAGTAAAACTTTATTGCCCGGAGCAGGCCTTATTATATTTCTGCTCAAGTCTCCTCCTCAGCCACTTAGATAATTAAATATAATTATACGAATCCATAAAAATAGAAACGAAAATAGAGTAAATTACATTAACAAAACAAGGTGACATAATGTCACCTTGTTTTTAACAAAAACGAAACATCAACTATTCAGCACATTTTAAAATAAAAAACAATTCATCAAAGAATAAACTATGCATCCTGCTTGTATGAAAAATCATTAACAAATCATGTTTTGAATGTATACCGAAAAACTTATACACTTCTGAAATTGCATTCCGGGAAGAACCATTAGTAATAGACAAAAGAGATGCTATCGATTCATGACAAAAACCAAATGAATAAAGAATAAAAACTTTCCATTGGATTTCCGTTGATTTGTTTTTAAATTCAAGCATTCTGTCATTTGTTATATTTGTACGTAATCCTCTACAATAATCCACTATCACATTAGAATTTTTGCAGAAAAAAAGCCATAAAACATTAACCACCTCCCCATATATTAATGGTATAAATTGTACCAGCCAGAGTTTATCACCTATAGCCACGCTCTGTATTTTATTCATGGACGAAGGCAAAGACATAGCATCCAGTTCTTCTCTTAAGAACGATGTAGCTACTTGTACAGGAAGGGAGTAAAACCACTCTTTGATATCAAGACTACCTATAAATTCTTTAGAGAATTTTTCATTGTAGCCGATAAAATCTCCATTAGTATTTCGAACACAAGCAGGGATTGAAAAAACATCGACAAAAAACTGTTTATCCAAATATATTTGACGTTCAGTATTAAGTTGTCTAGGATCCGTCGGATACATAGGAACCTCCTCTCAAAGGATTCTATGGACAGTCGATGCGGGGAGGTCGCTCTCCCTGCATCGGCGATTTTTAATATCTGTTTTAACGTGGCATTAACCACATAATTAATATAACCTTTATGTGGTTAATTGTCATCAAATTGAACCAGATCAAAATCCTGTTATTTGAAGTAAATCAACTTTTAATTCTTTTTTATTCCTCATCATTTTTTGGAAAAAATCGTTCCATCTCAGATGACACCTTCTCACGAATATCTTCAACCATATTGGCATATTCAAACTTTGGATTCCCGGAGACATGGGGACTTAGAGACTCAATACCCAAAATTTTCGCTACTGATGACTGTGTTTTTACAACACATTCAAGAAGAAGTTTATTAAACTCTGTCTGATTAAACGCAGACTCTTTACGCTCCATCTGAGCCTCATATACACGAAGCCCCAGTTCAAGAAGCATTGAAGCTGTTCCCGAAACGCTTATATCTTTATCTCTTGCCCCCTCCTGACGACGCTGTTCAACTATCGCATTTACTTTATCATAGACATCATTACTGATATACAAAATTACTCTGGCCATAAGATAAAACCTTTCATTATTAAGCAATGAACTTTTCACTATAAATATGCATATAGTGTTTACAAGTAAGAAAGACACTCCTAGCAGCGCCTCTAGGATCATCCTATAAAAAAATGCGATCCGGCGCTAGGGGCGTCCCTAATATATATCAATGTTTTTCATGAAAATTGTCAGTACTGATCCTAATAAGAGTCGCTATAGGGTCGTAACAGGATCGCCAACGACTCTCTATTTAATAATTCAGAATTACTAAATATAAATAGCGTTTGTTAATTACATGATTTAAAACGTAAATCAGCAAAAACTTGTTTTTGCGTAGTGTGTGGTGCTTTTGGTGGTGAGAACCACCAACCTGTTGAGCCTTTTTGTGGAGTGGGTTAAATTATTTACGGATAAAGTCACCAGAGGTGGAAAAATGAAAAAATGGATGTTAGCCATCTGCCTGATGTTTATAAATGAGATCTGCCAGGCCACTGATTGCTTTGATCTTGCAGGCCGGGATTACAAAATAGATCCTGATTTACTGAGAGCAATATCATGGAAAGAATCCCGTTACCGGGTTAATGCCATCGGTATTAATCCGGTAACGGGATATGGCAGCGGACTGATGCAGGTAGATTCCCAGCATTTTAACGAACTGGACCGCTATGGAATTAAACCGGAACATCTGACAACAGATCCCTGCATGAACATTTATACCGGTGCTTATTATCTGGCAATAGCCTTTAAAAAATGGGGCGTCTCCTGGGAGGCCGTTGGTGCATACAATGCCGGATTCAGGAAGACCGAACGCCAGAACCAGAGACGTCTTGCCTACGCATCAGAGGTTTACCGGATTTATACCGGGATAAAAAGCAGTAAAGGTATCCGGATTCCGGTCACGAAGAAATCACTTCCGGAAATTAACAGCGTGCAGAACAATTAATCTTACAGACATTGTCAGATACCGGTTATGCCGCAAAAGCGGCATGGAAGGCCACACACAAAAATATCATATGAGTGACAATGCTGACTGGCCGAAGCCCCGCGAAGCGGGAACCCATCTTATATATACCCGGTAACTGCGCAGCCTCCTGCCAGACCATTTTTCGCGGGCACAATATTTACAGACAACCGGAAAGCCGATTGATGGAATTGAGGTATATCAGACGACACAGCGATGCCGAAGAATGATAATATAAGTAAAGCCCCGAAAAATTTTCGGGGCTTTACTTATATTATCATGACTTCCACTTTCTGAACTGTTCGGCAATCACCCATAACGCCTTGTTGATTCGGATATCACCATCAATACCTGTAATGGCTCTTGTCCTGGTATTTTTACCGGAGGCACTTCGCCCCGACAATCCACCTTTTATCATATTCTCCTGAACCCGCTGACAGGTTGTCCAGAGATCGTTCTGTTTATCTTCCCGACGACGGGGAGTAATTATTTGTTCAGGCGTCACTGGCGTTTTATTTTCATCTTCATACCTGACCATCAGTGCAGCTCTGCCAAATAAATGTTGCTCGTCACTGTTAAGATGAATTTCTTTCATCGCCTCCATATTATCAGTGACCTTATCAAAGACACCGAGCACTTCATACGCTCCCTCGATAACCTGCCCGACAATATCACCTTTATGTGGAACGCGGATTTCGCCAAAATTATTTCCGCACACCAGGCCATTTGTGCAGACAAAACGAAAAATTCCGGGGATCATCTGATAACTGGATGAACCATCATGTGAATTAAGCAGGATAATTTCAGGAACTTCCTGCCCGTTAATATTCCCTTCCCTGCGAAGACGTAACATATGTTTACTGTATTCTCGGCGTCCCAAATCACGAACCCGACTCTGACAGGCAAAGAATGGCTGGAAACCTTCATCACGTAACTTATTGATGATATTGATTGTTGGAATATACGTATAACGTTCACTCCGGGACTCATGTTTATCACCGGAAAATACCGAAGGCACGAACTGCATTAATTCATCATCCGTTAAAGGACGTTCACGGCGGATGGAATTATACCGACCAAAACGGGAAGCTAATCGCATAACAGCTACTCCTTTATGAAAGAATAAATTTAATAAAAAATTTTTCCGCTTAATATCATCCCTCCCGATCCCAATTAACAACATTGCAACAATCAGGAGGGATATTCATCACATCCGGTCAGCAGATCGCCCGGATATCGAGGCCGGCACGCTTAATCTGACGCAGGAACTGTTTGAAGTGATCGGCTTCCGCAATGTTGATATGGCGGAACTGCGTATCCACACCCCGGCTGAGCGCGTAGCTATAGCTGAAGGCCATCTTTTCCGGGTGGCTTTTGCGATATTTTTTCAGCTCAGTCAGGCTGCTGAATTCCAGGACGTCCCACTCTTCCCCGGTGTTTTTTTCCCTCCCGGCAACAAGAATCGTGTACGACGCGGTGTTAACGTGGATATTTCGGGTACTCATCCTGCTTTCTCCTCTCTCTGGTTTTCAGCCCCCATCATCTGTTGAGTTTCGGGAGCCGCGGTTTTGACGTTTTGCGGGGACCTGCCTTTTGTTCCCTCCGGTATTCACCATCACCTGTTTGAGAACCTTCGCCGCAAGGGGCATCACTGCCACGGCCTGACGCACCTGTCCTGGGCAGAACGCAAAATTTTTTACCGGGTTTTGGGTAAAAAATTTTGTGGGCTGTTCATTTACCCTGGACAGTCAGTGCGGCAGGTTGTGGCTGTATCAGCCCCCGGCGACAGGGGCTTAAACAGGTGAATGGCACCGGACACAACAACGGGCAGGGACCCGCCGCAACGACGTGAAGCACGGTTTGCGAAACGGCGTTGCGCCTTACATCCCGGCGGCCTTTTGCCGGGATGCCAGGAGCTCAGGCCACGGCGCGACAGAGGCGGCGCGACAGAGGCGGCGCGACAGAGGCGGCGCGACCGGAACGGTCGCTGCAAGCCGGGGGTTTTGCGTCAGGGATGGAAGCCCGCCAGGGCGGAGACAGCTCCGCTGGCTCCGTTCACGACAGCCCGCCCCGCCAGGGGGACGCCCGGAAAAGGCATAAGCAGGAGAACAACAAAACAGACAGTAATCAGAGCAGTAGAAAAAAGAAGAACAGTAGCAGTAGCAGTAGCAGTAGCAGTAGCAGTAGCAGTAGCAGGAACAACAACATCATCAGTAACAGACAAATGACAGGTCTGAAAAGACAGAAGCCCCCATCAGAACGTCCGCGTAATGAAAGGGGCGGCGCGTGAGCGCGGCCCCTTTCAGCGCCACCGACGCGCGGTTTTTTCCCGGCGCGGACAGACGGGCATTTATCCTCCCGCCAGCCCTGTGTCATCAGGCACGCAAACGAATAATCATCGTCGGGACATCGGTATAAGCAAACGTGCCGCGCGGCAGCTCCTCGCGGACGTCAGAAAACGGTAACAGCTTCTCCTGCTGGCGTGGCCCGTTGAGACAGACGGCAACCAGAACGCCCCCCGGACGCAACAGGGAAAAAGCCCGCAGGATATGCCGGATATCCTGCCCGTGACTGAACGGCGGATTCATAATGATCCGGCTGTAATACTGCACCGACTGCCATTCCATGAAGTCGCCACACTGTACCCTGACACCGTTAAAATTTTCCCGCAGATACCGGACCAGCCCGCTGTTAATCTCCACCGCATCACACATGGCCTCCGGCGCGGTATCCCGAATCGCCCGCAGTATGGCCCCGGTGCCGGCAGAGGGTTCCAGAATGTGATCACGGTTGCTGATTTCCGCCAGCGTCACCAGGCGATCACAGATCGGGGCAGGACTCACAAAAAGCTGAGATTCAGCCCGGATTTCAGCAACCGGCGCGGCGTTATCCAGCCTTGCGCGCATCAGCCGGATACGTTCTCTTAACTGACTGTGCATGTCATTATCTCCGTCATCCCCCGGGGATTTCCCGGGGGGATATACCTTATTTCTGTGGGATTTCCGTGATTTTCATGTCGGTGATATACACATTCACCAGACGGAAATTATTGTCCATTGTGCGGCGGTAGCGGTATGCCCCGTGGTCTTCTGCTTCTTCCACACTGCGCACGGCCTTACAGTCCCGGGGCAGGGCGGCCCACTGCGCCTTTGTCATTTCCCGGAAACCTTCCCCCGGATAGTTGACTACCGGCGGACGCTTCGCGGCCTGACTGGCGACGGCAGCCTCTTCTGCCGATGGTGCTTTGTAGTCCGTGATGCGATCGGGCGTCACTTTCATCGTGCCGCTGTACCCGAGAAAACTGTAATTTGGCGTTGTGACTGAACTCACCGCCCCGTTGCTTTTGTTCACGCGGATGATAGTCAGCCACTCGCCCCGGCTGAAAACCTGTCCGCCCGGCTCAAAATCCTGTGTCCGGGTAACCACGCCGCCGCTTTCGTCCAGCATGGCACGCTCATAGATCAGGCGGTTCTGATAGTGGTTAACCCAGCGTTGCTGATGCTGAATCTGCCGTTCATGACAGCGGATCGCAATTTCGCGGGCCTGCTCCGTGGTGATGATGTCATCATCCAGGGCCGACCATAACGACCGGCTCCCTTCATACTGGCTTTTTTCTGCCGGGCGCGGATACGTATCCAGCGGGAAACAGGCGCTGATATGGTCATGACTGCTGATGAGTTTTGCCATATTCAGATCCAGCGATTCAGCCCGCCACATCGTCAGATATTTCTGCGACTGTGCGATGGTCTTTTCAGCCTTGCGCAAATCAGCTTCGATTTTTTTGATACGACGCCAGCGAACGTCCGGGCGTTCTTTATACTTCGCGTGAAGCAGTGCCGACCGCGCCCGTTCTTCCCAGTATTCCGCACGTTCAAAGAGCATCACGGCACGTTTCATGCCGTTTTCAATACGCTGCGCATCACGACGGGCGCGGCGTTCGCTGTGATGCCCCACAAGAATGGGCTGACCGGGCGGGATCATCGCGGCCAGTCTTTCCACTTCATCAAGTGCCTGTGCGGATTCACTGGCCCGCTTTCCGCTGTATCCGGTAAACCGCTCCGCCCGTGCTTCCTGACGTTCAGCGAGCGTGCTGTCTTCATCCTCAATCTCTCCGGCAAGTGAGAGGAGCACGTCTTCCCGGCCCGGTGTCCAGGCTGGCGCGACAAACAGCGCCTGTTTGGGTGCCCAGCGGAAACCGGCATCATGCACTTTTTTATACGTCTCCGGGTCAAGACGTGACGCGGCATACAGGCGCAGTTTGTTGTCATCCGGTGAGTAGGTCGCGCGGTACATCTGCACAGGGCTGGCGGCTTCCGGGGCGGTCATGGTGATTGCTGCTAATGTCATAAAATGTTCTCCTTCCGTCTGTTGCCGCCCCTCGCGGGGCGGCTCACCTCATCAGTTAAAAGCGCGTTTCAGTTCGAGTGTGCGGAGCACCTGCCCGAAAGCCGTGTTTTTCATGGCGGGGATGTGTACACCACGCCCCCGGTGAAAACTCCGGGCTATGTGTCGCCCGAAGGCTTTCAGCACGGGGTCAATTTCCGGCGCGGGGATGTCTTCGCGTCTGAAACGGGGATGACGGCGGGGCTTTACAGCCGCTGCGGAAGGTGAAACAATACTTATTGTCATAATTTAGCCTCTTATGACGATTGACTGGAGCCGCAAAAACTGTTCGTGCAGTCTCTGCGGCATGGATTAAGCAGGTCCCTGACCTGCTTTTTTCATATCTGCATCTGACGTTTTCCGGTGTTTTCCTCCTTCTGTTCCTGCGTTCTCATTACCTGCCAGCCGGATGACTGACAGAACACATAAATGCGTATTGCCGGAGCCTGAAATAAATCCTGATTTTTAAAGAACATCACCCGTTGAGTTTTGGGAGCCGCGGTTTTGACGTTTCGCGGGAACCTGCTGCTGTATTCCCTGTGGTATGAACTTCACCCGTTTGAGAACCTTCGCCGCAAGGGGCATCACTGCCACGGCCTGACGCACCTGTCCTGGGCAGAACGCAAAATTTTTTACCGGGTTTTGGGTAAAAAATTTTGTGGGCTGTTCATTTACCCTGGACAGTCAGTGCGGCAGGTTGTGGCTGTCTATGCCCCCGGCGACAGGGACTCATACGGGTGTGTGGCACCCGGCAGGCAATGAGCAGGGACCCGCCGCAACGACGGAGAGCGCGTGCGCGAAACGGCGTTGCGCCTTACATCCCGGCGTCGTTTTGCCGGGATGCCAGGAGCGCAGGCCACGGCGCGACAGGGGCGGCGCGACCGGAACGGTCGCTGCAAGCCGGGGGTTTTGCGTCAGGGATGGAAGCCCGCCAGGGCGGAGACAGCTCCGCTGGCTCCGTTCACGACAGCCCGCCCCGCCTGGGGGACGCCCGGGAAAGCCATAAACAGGAGAGGAACGGAAAGAAGAGGAAGAAGAAGAACAGTAACCACAGAAACATAACATCAGGAAAAAACATTCCGGACACATCACAAACGGGAAGGGTAACGGGCGACGCGCCAGCGTGGCCCGTTACCCTTCCGGCAGGCGCCAGCCTGCCAGGGGGGTTCGCGCGGGCTGACAGGCGGCCTCCACCGCCTGCCCCTGTATCACCTGTTTCTGCTGCCCTGTAAGATGTAGTGACCGCCCAGGAAAACCGCCTGCTGATTCGCCACAAAATCGCAGATTTCATCAACAATCTGCGCGGTGGTGAGCGGTTTCTGCCCCATTTCACGACGCCGCGCATTAATCACGGCCCTGTAATTACGCAGAATTTCGCGGGTTTCTGTGCTGATATTCATGACATGTGCTCCCCGTCCAGCGCCTGTAACACAACGTCCATTGCTTCGCGTTCCTCCCTGACGAATGCGTCACCGTCGCCCCCGTTCTCACTCCCGACGGCATACAGGCGCTTCATTTCACTGCCTGCCAGCGCCATCACTTTTTCCAGCATCACCGCCGGGACTGTCACATGACGGCTGGCGCGCTTTTCTTCCATCAGTTCATTTACAATATCGGAAACAACTCTGTCACATGCGCCATATACAAAAGCATCGTCCAGCCGCTGCATGACGGTTTCCAGCTCATCGTCTGTCAGACTCCAGTCCTGGGCTATGTGACGCACATCCCCACGGGTCAGCACCACGGCAAAAACGCATTCACTGTCCGGCACGTCTGTATCCAGTACATCGCGGATGATTTCTTTAACAGTACAGTACATGTTCTCGTCTCCTTTACAGGGGCGGCATTGCCGCCCCGTCCGTTAATCAGTCAAGTGCCGCGTAAATCGCGTTGCATTCGGGGTGAAATTCGATGTGGCTCCACAACTGCGCATCGCGCATCCTGTACAGGTGTGTCAACCCTGCATCCCCGCTGTCGTGGTACAGCCACAACTGGCGGTTAATCACAAGGGAGGTAAGGATGATGCCTGCGGCATCAGCACTCACGGTACGGTCAAACCAGTTTTCACCGTTAACCAGATGAAAACGGTCGCCATCCGGCATCATGTAACCGCCACCGTCCGGCAGGCGGATGAAGTGCCAGAATCCGCCTTCATATTCCGGCATCATTTTTTTCGCCAGCGTGTACACAGATGCCTCGGCATACAGAAAATCCAGGCCAAACAGGTAAGGCAGAAAGGAGAGACGGTCGCACTCTTCAACATTCAGAGTGACAGGTTTCGCATATTGCATGATGTTTTCCTCCGTTGTTCACATATTCCGCGACACCGGGCGGTGCCGTGCCTCCATCTTTGCCGGGCCTGCAGGGTTGCAAGGGCGCAAGGGAAGCCGCAGCCTGACGCGCACGGCTGACGGGAGTTGGAGGGTGAGACCGCGAAATCTGAGCGGGTGAACGACCGGAAAATCACGGCAGACGGGAAGGAGGGACCGGGTGACCGCAGCGGTTCACCTTACCTTGCAACCCGCCCGCAGAAGCCCGGCTACGATGGAGGCACGGCACAGCCCGCACACGACGCTGAGGCCACATAACTGAAAACCCACAAGGCCATGCCCCACATGGCCGGGTAAAGAGGAGCCTGCGGCGACATCCTTTTGCTCTTTCCGGGGACCGACTGGAAAAGGCGGAGATTTTTCCCCGCCAGCGTCATCATTTCCGGATTTTTGCCAGGGCATCCGCCATGCTGCGGATTTCGTTCCGGGCTTCCCGGACCACCTCCCGCAGAACACCACGGTCAAACCAGCGGCGGGGCGGTTCATCCGGTATACGCAGCATATCGCAGGCCAGCCCACTGGACAGGATATGCTCCACACACTCACTGACCAGATACATTTCCACCGACGAAAAACGAGCGCCCCGGTTCAGGATGGCATCGAGCACCACGGGCAGGTTTTCGTCGTCTTCATCGAGCCAGCAGGGGTGATCGCTTTCCTTCACCACCAGGCGAAAGCGGCGCGTCTGGCGGGTCAGCAACGTCTGACCGGTGGTGGTCAGCGCCGCACGGATACGCCGCGCATCTTCTGCCACCTGGTAACTGACACTGCATACTGCATCGCGTACCGCACCAAGAACGGCCCTGATTTCGTCCTCTGCCAGCCACTCACCGGCATACGGGAAAGACACCTGCGTTCCGTCTGCCGGAAGTACCGGCAGCGACTGCCACTGACTGCCGGACAGAACAAGTTCCGCTCCGGTTCCGGTCAGTTTCTGAATGGCAGAGGCCAGGAGCGGCGGCAGTACGCCGCCGTGACGCTTGATAAGTAACGTCGCCAGCCGGGGCGCATCCAGCCGCACGTAAATGCTGATCCAGCCCGGATACTTCGGGTTACGCTGGTCAACATCCGTCTCTTCCGGCCAGCCCTGCGCCAGCAACAGGTTGCTGGCGTGGCGATAAATCAGTGCATTCAGCATTTCATTCATAATTCATGAACTCCCTGTATCGCCGCCCGGAGGCGGCGATAACATCAGTCGTTTTCGTGTGTGTTGTTTTTCAGCAGGATGCGGACCTGATTAACCACCGCCTGACGGCGGGTGACGCATTCCGGGACGGCGAGGCCATGATCCCAGGCGGCCCATTCACGTTTCCACAATGCCTGTTCAGCGGTCTGAATCAGGGACGCCAGCAGTTCAGCAGGGACAGTCACCTGGCGGTTTTCGCTCACGTTATTGATGATCTCCATCGCCACGCCGGAAGAAATACCGGATTCAGTCCGCTGGTCTTCCGGGATGTCCTCCAGGCGCGCCAGGACAGTCCTGATTTCATGATCGGTCAGGGCAATATCCATTCCGTCAGAGAGGGCCTGAATTTCTTCCGGGGACCAGATAACCAGCATCAGTGGCGTGTCTCCCGAATACTTTGCTGCCAGCTTCCGGCATAGCGTTTCGCATGTTCCGTACATTCTCGTCTCCTTCTCAATCTTTGAAGCAGGAATCCAGTTCCAGAATTTCGGTATACGCCTCCATGAACAGGCGATTGGCGCGATACAGCGTCTGGCGTGTCAGGCGTTCAACAAGCACATCGGAATCAAAGCGACAGCGATGCTCCATATCGTTCAGCCTGGCCCGAAGGTCACACATGGTGTTGGCCACCTCCGCCACGTCGGCGCGAAGTTTTTCGTGTCCGGCATAGTTCATTTACGCAGCCTCCGGTTCAAACCAGTTATCATTCGCGGCCCCCTGCTGCATGGCCCGTTGCACGGCGGCCAGTCGTTGCTGTCCGGCACGGTGATACTGTTCAAGCAGCTCGATACCGATATACCGGCGTCCGGACTGGAGGGCAGCGACGCAGGTTGAGCCGCTGCCTGCAAACGGGTCCAGCACAATCGCGTTCGGATGTGTGAAGCTCTCAATCAGTGGTTGCAGGCTGGTAACGGGCTTTTCCGTCGGGTGATGACGATTGCCTGAATATTTCCAGCCCAGCACATCCGGCAGAGGGTTACGGGGCCGGGCCGGACTGCCCTTTGCCAGGATGTAAGCGCATTCGTGACGGTACGCGACATACGCAGATTTGGATGTGTAGTTTTTGGTGAACACGAGGTGCCCTGCCACGCTGAATCCGGCGCGTTTCCAGGCGGCCATAAAGCGATCGACACGGTTCCAGCCGTAGAAGCTGACCATCAGCGCGTCTTTTTTGAGTACGCGGTACATCTCATTGCTGGCAGGTTGCAGCCAGTCATCATTAACATCACCGGCAATGGTGCGCCCGGAACGGTCACGGAAACCGACGAGGTACGGCGGGTCAGTCAGTATGAAATCAATGGCGTTATCAGGAATACGGGCCATAACATCGATGCAGTTACCGAGGACAAAACGGGACATACAAAACTCCTTCTCTTACAGAGGGCACCGGGAGGGCACCCCTGTGGTGCCCGTTCCCCGCTGCCTGTGGGCTGTTCACCGCGTCCGGTAACGGGTCAGGCCGACCGTGGAATACCGCAGCCGTCGTCTTTCTGACGGCAAGGCTATGCCGCGAAAGCGGCTTGAAGGGCGTTCATCAGAAAAGGGCGACAGGCTGGCGTACACTGTCACCGACGCCAGCCGGGAGCGGTAAAAGCGCCCGTCCCGTGCCCACCGGACGCGGGACACTGACCACAGGCAGCGTTTATGCCGCGCCGCGTCAGCCGGCGCAGTAAAAAGAGGAGCACGGCGACATCCTTTACCGGAAAAGAAACGGGCGGTTGCCCGCCCGTCTCCGTCATACTTCATCCGCCATAATGCGCCACATTGTCGACTATCCACGCAGGTCCGGTGACTTCCGGCAGCTCATCGTCATCTGTCGGGGAAGACCATTCCAGTTCCCCCCACAGCACATCAACAAGCTCTCCGCGCTCATACAACTGCCAGCCACAGAAATTGCAGCCCTGTTCGGCGTACCAGTGCTCCAGCGTGCAGCCGAAACGGCGGCTTAATTCTGCAACAACGTCGCTTTCCGGCTGACACCACGGCGTGTCGAAATCTACCTGAATGAAGTTTTCCCCCTGACTGCTGATATTCAGGTCATACCCACAAGGCCACTTCACGCCATACCGTTCTGTATACCAGTGATATGCAGAAGGAACACCGTTCAGAACACCGCCGTTAAAGCCATTCACTTCAATATCCAGGCGGGTCGGCAAAACCGTCAGCAGGTCAAACGGCATGGTTTTTTCCGACAGTACGTTGTCACACAGACGGTTCCACCACACCGATACATCCTCGTTACCCCAGATGTCACACCAGTCACCTCTTTTTGCGGTGAAATGCACAGTGATAGTTTCCCTGACATCATCCGGTAACCCTTCCCAGCGACGCTGTCCAGTACCGCTCTGCAGCCAGAGTTCATGCAGCATCAGGCAGTTTTGCTCATCCAGCAGTACACCGTCCTGCAGGTGCTTCAGCCAGCGGGTGAACGTGATATTCTCCGGCGATAAAACACCACGTCCGGCAGCCGTCAGTCCGGGGCATGGTTCAAACCGCACATCTTCAGTGGTCTGCAGAAGTCCGGCACTTCCGGCCAGAAACAGCTGAATACCTTCATTTGTGGCGCGGCGATAAAACGGTGTGACTGCACCGCTGGCCAGCCGTTTAATCTCAGCAATCTTTGCCGGTTCACCAGAAAAATACATACGATTCGAGCACCAGTTTGGCATGGGAATTCTCCTCTCACATACGGCCTCCATCAGGCCGTGCCGCACCTGTAACCGGGCGACCGCATACGAATGCAGGTGCGGCCCCGAAGCCGCAGCGCGTGGAGGAGGAACGACGAAACGTGACCGGGTGAGGAGGCCGGCGACAGCGACACACTTGCATCGGATGCAGCCCGATTAACGTGCCGGCACGGCCTGGGTAACCAAGTATTTTGTCCACAGAACCGTGCACAAAATGCTGTGGATAAGCTGGACACAGCAGTCCACAGCAGGCATACAGCCACACCCTCAGAGAATTGAGCGTTTTTTAGTCACAATAATGACATTTGACTGTGTGTGGATTCAGTTATTAGAATACTGTATATACATGGGTCTTCCCCGATCATGGTGGGAAGACTCAGTACGCCATATTCAGTTTCCCATAGTGGAACATAACTCCCAGTTTAAAGCGTTCCCGGTTTCGGTATCCCCTGGCCTTTATCCTCAGCAGTCTGATCTTGCTGTTCAGCGCCTCCGCATTTCCATTCGAGACGCGATGACGCATTGCATTCAGTATTCCGTATAACCGTTTTTTAATGGTTTTCGCTGCGTTTTTCATCATCGGCACATCACATTCAGACGCCCGCGATATCCACTGCAACCAGTCATTCCTGCGTTCTGTGCTCCAGGGGCGATCCCAGATATTTTTTGCCAGCTCTTTCAGTGTCCAGCACTGGCTTGTCTGTTGCATCTGTTCCCGCAACCACATCAGCTTTTCCTGCCGGGACTCAGTCATCCATTTGTCGCTGTACTGCCACAGGAAGCGGGTACCTTTGGCCTGACGACGACTTTCAACAGGGAGGTGCGGATGTTCATTCTGGCGGGTTTTATCAACCACTTCGCCCAGTTGCTTCGCCACATGGAAGCGATCGAAGGCGATTTTCTCGACCGCATTGGGTAAATGGATACGCGCTGCTCTTATATAGCCCGCATTCATGTCCATCGACAGTGTTTTGATGGCCAACAACTGACTGTCAGTAAGCGAACGGAGATAGCTGGCAAGACTCTCTGTGCCACGATCATCGGTTAATGCCAGTGCCCGCCCGTCGCGATCAGATACCACGGTTATATACCTATGCCCTTTTTTAAAGGCGACTTCGTCTACATTCATATGACGCACTGATAAAGGCTTTTTAATCCGCGACAGGCCTCGCTTAACCGCGCGGGTCATGATGCCGTCAACGGCATTCCAGCTAAGTTTAAGTTGTTTTCTGACCGCATCAACGGTGCTGATTTTAAGCCATGAGAGCACGAACGATTCGAACAGCAGAGTGTACCGACTGCCGGAACCTGCCCACGGTACAGGCAGAGTCTGGCAGCCATGCTCCGGGCACATAACGCGGGGAACATCGGCTTCTACTAATGTCATGAACTGGCAGGTATCAAGGTGGCGCCATTTACGATGTCGGTGATCGTGAACAGAACAGGATTTCCTGCAGGTCGGACAGGTTAACTGAGTATTTTCAGCAATTCCGACTGTAACAGTAACGGAACCTGCATTTTCATCGAGGGTAAGGGATTTAACCTGCCATGGTGCAGTCAGGTTAAGGATATGGGCATAGAGGGATTTTTCGTCCATATAATTTCATTCTGAAGCTTACTTTAAACTGATATTATTATTTTTTGCCCACTTTCTTAATCTTCCATTAGCGTTGGCGTAAGGCGAAGATGTGTTAAATGAGATCATTCTCCCCATCGTCCATTTTGTGTACCATGGTCTTCCATACAAAATATCATCGGTACGATCATTAATAAGGTTCACAATCTCATTTTTTACAGTCTGAAGTTCAGCTACTAACAACTCATAACTTAACTCACTGTAATCTGAGTAAAATTTTTGAGCAAGAAGGCCAAGCTGATTCCATTTATAGCCAGTTTCCGGAAAATCGACAGGCAGACCTTTAGCATCAGAAGCGATCCACTTTACAACAAGAGCATTCCATCCAAGCAGATACGAAACGAGATCACGAACACTCATCTCCGTTCCTTTGGCGTGTCCGTCCATTGATTTATCTGAAGTAATTTCTGGTGGGATTGTGTTGAGGTAACTAATTAATTTACTAAAATTTTTATCAATAGCTAAAAGCAGTTCAGCTTTTGTTTGCGGCACACTCATAAGAATTCCCTCTCATGTAAAAAGAGACACCATAAAGGTACTGTGTGGTGTTTGAAAATCACTCAATTATGTACCACCCACCACAACAGGGGAAGACCCATATACATACAGCAAAAGAAAAGGGAGATGAGAACATGATCCGCATTGAAATTCTTTTCGACCGCCAGAGCACAAAAAACCTCAAATCAGGCACACTTCAGGCGCTACAGAATGAAATCGAACAACGTCTGAAACCACACTACCCGGAAATCTGGCTGCGTATAGACCAGGGCAGCGCCCCGTCTGTATCTGTCACTGGAGCCCGCAACGACAAGGGTAAAGAACGTATCCAGTCTCTGCTGGAAGAAATCTGGCAGGACGACAGCTGGCTGCCCGCAGCATGAGTACCGTTTATCACCGTCCGGCTGACCCTTCAGGCGATGACAGTTACGTGCGACCGTTGTTTGCCGATCGTTGCCAGGCCGGTTTTCCTTCGCCTGCCACTGATTATGCTGAGCAGGAACTGGATCTGAACAGCTATTGCATCAGCAGACCTGCAGCCACCTTCTTTCTGCGCACCAGCGGTGAATCGATGAACCAGGCTGGCGTGCAGAATGGTGATCTGCTGGTAGTGGACAGGGCCGAAAAACCACAACACGGGGACATCGTTATCGCTGAGATCGACGGTGAGTTCACCGTCAAACGACTGCTGTTGCGCCCACGCCCGGCACTGGAGCCGGTTTCAGACAGCCCGGAGTTCCGCACACTGTATCCGGAAAACATCTGTATTTTTGGTATTGTCACTCACGTGATACACAGGACGCGGGAGTTACGCTGATGTTTGCACTGGCTGATATCAACAGTTTCTACGCCTCATGTGAAAAAGTTTTCCGCCCGGACCTTCGCAACGAACCGGTCATCGTACTCAGCAATAACGATGGCTGTGTGATCGCGCGCAGCCCGGAGGCAAAAGCCCTTGGCATCAGAATGGGGCAGCCCTGGTTTCAGGTGAGACAAATGCGCCTGGAGAAGAAAATACATGTATTTTCCAGCAATTATGCGCTGTACCACAGCATGAGCCAACGGGTTATGGCTGTTCTGGAGTCGCTTTCTCCCGCAGTTGAGCCCTACTCAATTGATGAAATGTTCATTGATTTGCGGGGGATAAATCATTGCATCTCTCCGGAGTTTTTTGGTCATCAGCTCAGGGAACAGGTAAAGAGCTGGACAGGACTCACCATGGGGGTGGGCATTGCGCCTACAAAAACGCTGGCTAAAAGTGCACAGTGGGCAACAAAGCAATGGCCACAGTTTTCCGGTGTGGTCGCGCTGACGGCAGAAAACCGTAATCGGATCTTGAAGCTACTGGGGCTGCAGCCAGTTGGTGAGGTCTGGGGAGTAGGACGCAGACTGACGGAAAAGCTGAATGCGCTGGGTATTAACACAGCACTGCAACTGGCGCAGGCTAACACGGCATTCATCCGGAAAAACTTCAGCGTCATTCTTGAGCGTACGGTACGCGAACTCAACGGCGAGTCCAGCATATCCCTGGAAGAAGTACCACCGGCAAAACAGCAGATTGTCTGTAGTCGCAGTTTTGGTGAACGAATCACAGACAAAGATGCCATGCACCAGGCTGTTGTTCAGTATGCAGAGCGGGCCGCAGAGAAACTACGTGGGGAGCGTCAGTATTGTCGGCAGATGACGACATTTGTACGGACATCCCCCTTTGCAGTAAAAGAACCCTGTTACAGCAATGCCGCTGTGGAAAAGCTTTCATTGCCACACAGGACAGCCGGGACATTATTGCCGCCGCATGCAGAGTCTTAAACCATGTCTGGCGTGAAGGGTACCGCTATATGAAGGCAGGAGTCATGCTGGCTGATTTCACACCATCGGGTATAGCGCAGCCGGGATTATTTGATGAAATCCAGCCCCGTAAAAACAGTGAAAAGTTAATGAAAACACTCGATGAACTGAACCAGTCGGGAAAAGGGAAAGTGTGGTTTGCGGGGCGAGGAACCGCCCCTGAATGGCAAATGAAACGGGAAATGCTATCGCCTTCGTATACAACACAATGGACTGAGATCCCCATTGCTTCATTCTGATATATCAGAATAATTTTTTCATTTTAAGACGCACATCATTCATTGCCTCCTGCACCGAATCAGTAGCAGAAGGAGGCATTTTTTCAACAGATTGCGAAGCACCGAGTTCAGTCAACACAGTTCTGATATCGGCCTGAGAAGGCTTCCATCCAGTCGTCTGACTGAGTAAGGTTACAACCTGATCTGCTGAAAACTCCTCGCTCAAAATGGCTGTCAGCAATACAGGCAGGCGAGGATCAAGTTGGTGTAACGCCATTCCAGAAATAAATGCATTCCGGAACAGCTCACCACGCTCAGAACGCGGAACGGACTCTATCGCTTCCAAAGTTTGAAAGTCTGCAGCTTTTTCCGGATGCAGATAAAGTGTGTATTTTTTCCTTTTCCGTTCATCGTCCACAATATTACTCCTCTTTGAAAGCCGCGATAGCTTCAACCAGTGCTGTCTGTGGCGACTCCATCATCACTACTTTTTGCCCAAGATGGTGCCATGCCGTTTTTATCGAATCATAGATCAACGGGGCCCCACCACCGACAACATAAACACGATTCACATGATGGAAATCACCGAGCTCATTGACTACTTGCTCCCCCAAACTGGCAATAGCCCCCTCAATGGTATTAAGGACCAGATCAGTTTTTGTTTCGTCATTTATAACCTGCCGAACAAAGTCCGGGTCATTACGACGTTTAATCAATTCATCTGCAACGAGGAAACTGGTATCACTGGATGCCATGCGCAATGCACTCATTGCAGCTTTCGTAACTGAAGACACACCAATGCCAGAATTACCATGAATGGCACTTACAGAGTCAAATTGACCAACGATAACACCAACATCAAGCGTAGTGCCGCCAATATCAACTACCAGCGATTTTTCGAACTGACCAACTTTATCCACGACCAGACGAGAAAACACAGCTGGCAATGATTCAGGCATCACATCAACGTGTTCAATGGTGAAAACATCGCCTTTATTAAGACGAATCGGCCTCATTAAATTCTCAATTTTACGCTGAATGTTGAGTTCATTTTTTTGACACTCTTTCGTATAGAACTCACTGATAGGCAAAGTCACAGTCAATGATACAGGCTGAGGCGCTAATCCACTATTCAGTAAAGCGTGATGCACAGCTAACAGGTTAACATCCGTATATTGATACTCAATATGAGTCGTAAGAATAGATTGGTTGCTAACTTCATCATACGTGTATTTTTTACCATCCAGTTCATAGTTAAATGTCTGGCGAATTCCTAACCCGTCAACCTTCCATCCATGACGAAATGAGTTTTGCGACAACGACTTACAGATTTTCCCATTATCATTCCATGCCAACTTGATTGTTGTTGAACCATCATCGCAGTATACGTTCATCTATAGCCCCTTAAATACTCAATCTGAGTAAATCATTGTTTCTGGTTGCAAGGTAATACTCAATTTGAGCACCATCATAGTTATGAAATCACAAAACACAAGTATTATTTATTACATCACATGGCACACTTCACATTTCATACTTCATAAATATGAACACATATTGACACCTCAGGTTACCGTGTCAAAATATCATCATACTTCACACATCACATTTATGAGGTTGCAATGATTACTGTAGTTGGTGGGAACAAAGGTGGTTCAGGGAAAACTACCATTGCATCAAACCTGGCTATTGCTCTCGCAAATAAAGGAAGGGAAGTCTGCCTGTTAAACGGAGATCTACAACGAACAGCCGCAAAACATCATGCGGAACGAGAAGCTGCAGGACTGTTACCAGCAATAACCCTTGTTGAGAAATTTGATAACCTGACACAAACACTACAGGCTCTGAATGAAAAGTTCGATGATGTAATAGTGGATGTCGCAGGAAGAAACTCAAAGGAATTCATAACGAGTGGAGTTGTCGCACATCAAATAATTGCGCCACTACAGTGTTCTCAACCAGATCTGGATACTCTTACAGAACTAGAACAACAGATAGACGCAATGCGTAACCTTAACCCGGAACTTAAGGTTTATTGTTTACAAAGTATGGCAACAACCAATCCGGTTTTGAGGGGAAATGAGAGAAAAGAATTCCTTGAATATCTTGAAGAATTCCCAACAATTCAAGTCCTTGATTCAGTTATTTGTTTCAGAAAAGTCTATCGCGATTGCATGAGCAACGGCACCGGTGTAGTAGAAACGAACAATACAGCAGCCAAAGCAGAAATTGAACATTTAATGAATGAGGTATTTGGCCCATGGTGAAGAAACCCAGCCAGCAAGCATTAAACAGAGCTGCAGTTACGGTAGAACAAGCAGAGGCTCTGGCTCAGCGCCTTGCGGATAAACCATACGGCGCGCCGGAAAAACCCGAACCAGAAAAACAATGTCGGACGACAATCTCTCTTGGTGAAAGCATGCTTGTCACAATAGAAGATCTGGCATTGAGGAATAAACGCAATGGTAAAGATCCAAAAAATGTAAGTGCCATCGTCAGAGTAGCCCTTGAGCAATACTTAAAAACACTAACGTAATAATCAATAAGTTATTACTTATGAAATCACACTTGTGAATTCATACTGTTTAAGCACCCTTGCATACAAGAGATCACATATTGCAGTGGTCTCTTTTTTTACAGAATAAATCACAATTCATAATTATGATTTATGAATTATGCGTGTCTGTTTTTCAGCATTGTGACCGCATCGGACTCAGGCATCGAAAACTGCACCCGGTGCCGTGCAGCCACATCCAGCGCAAACACCTTCGTGTAGACCTCCGTTGAGCTGATGGACTTATGCCCCATCAGGCTCTGCAGGACCTTCAGTGGTATACCGGCATACAGCATGTGCATCGCATAGGAATGGCGGAACGTATGTGGCGTGACCGGGACAGAGAACGTCACACCGTCAGTAGCAGCGGCGGCAACCGCCTCCCCAATCCAGGTCCTGACCGTTCTGTCCGTCACTTCCCAGATCCGCGCTTTCTCTGTCCTGCCTGTTCGTTTATTACGCCGTTCCAGAGGAATTTTCAGTGTTGCCACCATCGTCTGCAGCTGACTGACGTACCAGGAGTCGGAGAGCGGAACCAGCCGGTGAGTCTGCTGTCCGGCAGGCGTTCTTCCTGCCGTCCTGGCGGCTTTTTCGGTCCGCTGCTTCAGAGTGGCCAGCTGCACAAACGGATACGGAGGCGCGAGCGAAAAATCCCCCCGCGTCAGCGCCAGTGCTTCATTAATGCGCGCACCGGTGTTCCACAGTGTGGCCAGCAGCATCTTGCGGCGCAGATCCGGGACGTAATGGAGCAGGGCACTCACTTCCGGAGCCAGCAGATATTTCGGCAGTTCATCATGAACCATCGACATCTGGCGAAGTGCCAGAGCTGCCGGATAATCAATGACAACAGGAAGTTGTGGAGACTGTCCGGCAGAATAAACTGCCGGTACCCTGGCTGCAGACTGGCTGTGTATAACGGAGCCTGACATTTATATTCCCCAGAACATCAGGTTAATGGCGTTTTTGATGTCATTTTCGCGGTGACTGAGATCAGCCACTTCTTCCCCGATAACGGAGACCGGCACACTGGCCATATCGGTGGTCATCATGCGCCAGCTTTCATCCCCGACATGCACCACCGGGTAAAGCTCACGGGAGACTTTGTCTGACAGCAGGCGGGCACTGGCCAGGGGGATCACCATCCGTCGCCCGGGCGTGTCAATAATGTCACTCTGAACATCCACAAACAGACGATAACGGCTCTCTCTTTTATAGGTGTAAACCTTAAACTGCATTTCACCAGTCCCTGTTCTCATCGGCAAAAGAGCCGTTCATTTCAATAAACCGGGCGACCTCAGCCATCCCTTCCTGATTTTCCGCTTTCCAGCGTTCGGCACGCAGACGACGGGCTTCATTCTGCATGGTTGTGCTTACCAGACCGGAGATATTGACATCATATGCCTTGAGCAATTGATAGCTGTCGCTGTCAACTGTCACTGTAATACGCTGCTTCATAGCACACCTCTTTTTGACATACTTCGGGTATGCATATAAGTATATATTATTATGATGCAAAAATCAGCGCGCAAATACACATACTGTTATCTTACTTTTAGTAAGCCTTATTTATTTTACCTTGCGTTATGTTAACCAATAAAAATCAAAATCTGGCTTATAAAAACAAACCGTAATTATCGCATTCCCGTTTCCGTCAGATCCGACTTTCATTAATATCACAACTTTCCGGAAGTGTACCACGCTGAGAAAATCATCATATCACTGTTTTCCGCCCCTGCGCGGCGCATCACAGGTCAGGGAGATGGCACAACATATAGTGTCATTAACAGCTAAATTCAGCACTACATGTTGTGCTGACGGGAGATGGCGCTGTGCGGCGGGAGAGGAAGATCCGTGACTACCTTTTTTCGGATCTTATTAGTGTAGAAGAACGATTGTTGCGGTGAGGGGATTATTGCTTAGGAAGCAAAATTCAAAACTGACTAAGCCAGAAATAGCAACAACAAGATAAGGAAATTTTCCCCCTCAGCCCCTGCATGCCGTGAGGGGGAGCAACTACCCAACTACAGTTTTCATTTTATGATACGTCTTCACTAGGTAATACCTGTGAACTGACAGAGTCTTTACGGAGTGTATGGCGGACCTAAATTTGATCCCTGAAAACTGTCAGCGCTGCGAGGACGAAGAAAGTATTACGGCTAAAGCCGTAATACCTCCCCATCCAGCTTCAAGCTATGTAGAAACTTATGTGGGTAGAGCAGTCCCGACAGGGCAGTACCGCATTGACAGGCCGTCAGGGCCGCTTACGAGCTTGTATGACAAGGGGGGCCTAGCGAATTATTGTACGGTAAGCCTTTTTTGAACAGCCTTACCTATTGCTATAGAGGGGAACTCCTACGTTATACGCCGCTTTCAGGGGATTCGACCTTAATGAGACAACTCAAATATGATCGACAACTTAAACGCGATAGTTGCTGATAAAATCAATCCATTACGCGTTTCAATTGATTAAATAATGCACTTAATGTACAAAAATTCCCGATCTCAAAACTGAACCCTAAAGATACCAGGCATCTCCCCCAGGAAGCGCCCTCATGCGTTTTCCTGTTCCGCCCCTGCCACCTACCTTCTGTTACATACTTGTTGTATTATTGTTTTTGTTTTCAATCCCCAAGGAGACGTCGCTATATGACTGTGCGGGAGACAGAGGAAAACATTGAACAAATCTTCCCTGAGCTTTCGAACTTAATTGATATTATTAATAAATGGCTTTCCCATGGAAACATTGATCCTGAACTGGCACACTTCATCATTTATCTTCTTGATTACCTAACCACCACACACAAAAGCATATAAAAAATTTCCTTGCACATCCATTTTTTTGCGAATATTATTATTCCTGCTGAATATGATTCAATATCGCACGCTACTCATCCATCCCAGGATAATGAGTTCATAGGTTGAAGTCTCAACACCCCCACTACGGGGGTGTTTTTTTTACCAATAAACACAAATCACACCATCGCCATACTCTGTTTGCCAGACATCGATTGGTAAATATGCGTAACTCGCTATAATACAAAAAGAAAAATCAGAACCAGAAACCAGTTTCCAGATAAAAAACACCCTCCCGAAGGAGGGGACAGACACATTCATATTTCCCAAAACAGGAATTTTTATTTTTATGACGCATTAATGAAGTTACTTCATCTCCAGTAGATTAACTTCATTTAAAGTGGCGATCAATCATATTTATTACGACTCTAAACTATTACAACAACCACAATAAGATATCACCTCAAATATAAAAGATAATTCTTACAAAAACGTTCCGAAAACAAAAAATACAGATAAACACCAATTAATTCAGAGCAATCTATTGCGAAGAATCAGAGTAACAGGGCCCCATGATATAATCATGGGGCCCTGTTGCTTTTACAGATGTAAAAACGACCAATCATTTAACATCTGTTATCGGCACCGCCCCGGACGGGTTCGGCGCAAATATGGTATGGTACCAGCCCGGCAATTCACCTGCCGTGCAATCTGACGAAGCAGTACCGGCGTATGCAGATATATCGTCCAGACATATCTGCCGCATTCAGGCGGTGAGTAAAGCCTTCTCTCTCAAAAGAGGAGCAACAGTTATCCACAGATTCTGGGGATAACTGCGAAAAGAATATGTGCCAGGAAAGTCGGCTCCCGGGAAAAAGACCGCTGGCGGCGCACCTGCTGGATACGAAAGCTGAGCTGAAAGGATCCCGGGAGGACGTCCGTAAACTTCAGTCCCTGGCCCGTCATGACGGGAAGGCGAAAAAGTGAATGCGGACACCTGGACCCGCCTGCAGGCCTTCCGACATGCTCTGGAGCTGACTTCCTGTGAGGCTTCTCTCACCGCCGGGTATGATCACCTGAAGGATTTCCCGGCCGGTTGCAGCGAGCTGGCCAGCCAGACGCTGACTGATTATCTGACGGAAGACGGCAGCAACCTGTACTCCTGTATTGTCGGTATGCAGTGGGATAATGGTCCTGGCAGATACGGCCACGTCATTGCCGACCCTGCCAGGGACTATATCGACCTAACCCTTGATCAGTTTCCAGGCTATCATAACCGGATTGTGGCAGAGCCCGTTGAGTCCGGCGGACAGCTCGCGGCAGACCTCAACAGGGAGCCTGCCATCAGTACAGCTGATGGAATAGTGGCCAGCCCATCAGATAAGGTTAATTACATTACTGAACAGAAAAATCGCCAGCCAATGGTGATCATTACAGAATGTTACAAGCTGATCAGAATGACGGCAAGATTTATACCAATGTGCCAGTCATCTCAACTCTTCCAGCACCAGGTATTCCCTCGCTTATTTATCATTTCAGACGTTGGCTCCTGCAGTTTGTTCAGGAACACCTTAGATCGTTTAGCTACTGACTGGAAGGTGACACTGTCCATCCTGTCGCTATAGGGCTTGATATAAACCTGGCAGGCAAGGGATCTGGTTAACTCCTTTCCTTCAATAAAGTGTTTGAAGATCCAGAGATACGTATCCACAAGCTCCAGCCCTGTACTCTGTGTCCCCGACTGGAAGACCTGCGGTTCAGCTGGTATTTCCATTACATCCATGACCGGTGTCTGCGCAGCAGTGCCTGTCATCAGGATCCTGTCACTCTTTCGACCGACAGATTATGGCATACAGTTGGGCTCGTAAGATCCAGAGTCAATAACTGACAGGGTTTATTCTGTCATCCTCCGGCAGCAAAGGCATATACGATATTCACTTATTTTGTCGGTCCAACGGCTTTTTACAGTAGCTCGTTTTGCCCAACTGATGCTACAGCTCTTTGGTTTGCTTCATCACGGATATCAGCTCCGACACAGGCACAGCTGACTGGTTGCAACGTCTGCACTTCTCTGGACCTGAAACGTCAATTATCAGGATTCTGACGATTAGTCTTAAGACTGTCGGTAAATTAAGTGATGCCAGTTGTCAGGATATTCATGGAGCCAGTCTGCATGCGCCTCTGGCGTTGAGACAAACATATGAAGTGTATTTCGGATATGACTGTACGCTCAGGAAGTACGGCAGATTCCGTCAAAAATTACCTGTAAAGACAGACTTCAGAAAAAACAGTGCTCGCCGCAGACCGGTGACCGGGCGAAGCCCGCGAACCGGCGAGGAAGCGCAATATATCTGTAGTTACAGTGAGCAGGTACGCCCTGAAGCCTTCATAATCGGTAGTGTATGTTGTTTTTCCGGAATGATTTATCCACATATCCAGAGGCCCGATCCAGTAAACAGATCCATGAATGATCAACAAAGGATCCATTAAAGATCCCCATATCGCTGCAAACCTTGTCACTCATGGGCCGGGACCACGTTCACATAAGCTGTGGCATGTTATGGATAAACTGTAACAGGTTCATGATAAGCTGTATTCAGTAATGCATATACTGAAGTAAGTTAATGACATAAACTATGGTCAGTACGCCAGACTCAGTTGTTAAATACAGACTGCAGGTTTTTCTTCAGTCAGTTGACGGGGTTCTGACACACGATTTTCTGTTTATTCTTTTACTGTCCACAGGCAGGAGGCTTTCTGGAAAACGAAAATTCAGACATCAAAAAACTGTTCGGCGAGGTGGATAAGTCGTCCGGTGAGCTGGTGACACTGACACCAAACAATAACAACACCGTACAACCTGTGGCGCTGATGCGTCTGGGCGTCTTTGTACCTACCCTTAAGTCACTGAAGAACAGTAAAAAAAATACACTGTCACGCACCGATGCCACGGAAGAACTGACGCGTCTTTCTCTGGCCCGTGCAGAAGGATTCGATAAGGTTGAGATCACCGGCCCCCGGCTGGATATGGATAACGATTTCAAGACCTGGGTGGGGATCATTCATTCCTTTGCCCGCCATAACGTGATTGGTGACAAAGTTGAACTGCCTTTTGTCGAGTTTGCAAAACTGTGTGGTATACCCTCAAGCCAGTCATCACGCAGGCTGCGTGAGCGCATCAGCCCTTCCCTGAAACGCATTGCCGGTACCGTGATCTCCTTTTCCCGCACCGATGAGAAGCACACCCGGGAATACATCACCCATCTGGTACAGTCAGCCTACTACGATACTGAACGGGATATTGTTCAGTTACAGGCTGATCCCCGCCTTTTTGAACTGTACCAGTTTGACAGAAAGGTCCTTCTTCAGCTTAAGGCGATTAATGCCCTGAAGCGACGGGAGTCCGCCCAGGCACTTTACACCTTTATAGAGAGCCTGCCCCGGGATCCGGCACCGATATCGCTGGCGCGGCTGCGTGCACGCCTCAATCTGAAGTCTCCTGTATTTTCCCAGAACCAGACGGTCAGACGGGCAATGGAGCAGTTGCGCGAGATTGGATATCTTGATTACACGGAGATCCAGCGGGGGCGGACAAAATTCTTCTGTATTCACTACCGGCGTCCCCGGTTAAAAGCGCCGAATGATGAGAGTAAGGAAAATCAGTTGCCACCTTCACCTGCGGAAAAAATCAGTCCGGAGATGGCGGAGAAGCTTGCCCTGCTTGAAAAACTGGGCATCACGCTGGATGACCTGGAAAAACTCTTCAAATCCCGCTGAACATAAACTGTAGTCAGATAAGAGAGACTCTTTACTGACTACAGTTTATATTAACAGGTGCAGTGAGTGATGTGCTCACTGTAGTTTATATTCAGTTTCCTGCTGCACTGTCTGTGGCTGAGCTGCCATCTGCCTGTTCCTTACATAAAACACGGCTTACTCACTACAGTTTATCTACCTGCTATAGCTTATGTTATGCCTGTTCTGCTTACCTCCGCTTATATAAGGAAGAGCGTATGCTGTCACTTCAGGGGAGGCAGTGTACGCAGGATCTCTGCAGCATCGCGCCCGTCACCTGTGAAAGGCACTGCCAGCGTGGCAGCCATATCCAGCGCAAAAACTCTGGTATAAACCTCCATCGAACGTGGATCCCTGTGACCAGCCAGTGCCTGGATGACTTTCCGGGGCTGGCGGTGATAGAGCATGTGCATGATATAGCTGTGCCGGAAGGTATGTGGTGTGACCGGAATCGAAAAATGCACGCCGTCAGCTTCAGCCCGCTTCACCGCCTGTTTCAGCCAGTTGCGCATTGTCTCATCCGTGACCGGCCATAACGGCTCCCGCCGGCGGGGCCGGGTGGTGATCATCCAGCTTTCCATCTGCCTGACATAGCTTATATCTGTCAGCGGAACCAGGCGCACTTCATCTTTTGGCGGGCGTCCGCGTCGCGCACGCACTTTTTCGGACAGGATCCGCACAAACGGTCTTACTCCATCCAGGTCAAATGATTCCGGCGTCAGCATCCGGGCTTCGCCAATACGCATTCCGGTATTCCAGAGGGTGGCGAACAGCATATGGTGACGCTGATCCGGCATATAGAAAAGAAGGGCACTCACTTCCGGGGCCAGCAGGTAGGCCGGTGTGGCCCCCGTGGAAGTGGCCATTCTTCTCAGGGAGAGCGCTGTTGCAAAATCCACCCCCGGCGCAATGGGTAACAGGGAGACGCGTTCTGGTGAATTCTGCAGGGGAATGACATTGTTCATGAGTTATTTTTCACGTAGCACACGCACTGTTTATGGATACAGGTATTCTGACCTGAACGCCCGGATCCTTCCACGACAATAAATCGCAGCGCGCGGATCCTTTTGTTTGATTATCACGCATTATTGCGGGTAAAACCAAATGCGTAAAGGCGCATTTTGCCGCAGGGATCCCGTCTTAAGCCAGTCATGGTGCGGGCTGAGAGCTGGTTTACCGTTTTTGGGAGAATTGAGGTAATGCCAGGAACAGGCAGATACGGAGAAAAATCCTGCAGATAACCTTCTACGACAACTGAAGGTGTCTGACGCCATATTCTTAGCTACTTCTCAGTTTTAAGGCGGCTTAGTCACAACATAAGGTTATGCATAATAAGCATATTTTATTATGTTATGGTCTTGTTCATGCATGAACTGTTATCTATTCAGTCACTTTTAACGTTTTATATCATACTGCATATGACACAATCATCTTCTATATTCAGATTAAAAATATTATGACGACGATCAAATAAATTTAGTGAAATCATTACTTACAATAATATGTTTATGACATAATTTATCAAAAATATCCGACAACCTTCCTGAAAGGTTACTGCGAGGAGTCAGACAATGAAGTGTAATAACTTATTCAGTCTTTTTTATGCTCTCTTTATAGCAAAACCAGGAAGTTAAAATGAATCAGAAGTGGAAGACGCTAATAGTTTCAGTATTAACACCATCAAGTATTATATCAGGGATTGCGTTGATAGTTCTCTGGGGATATTTCAGTCGTCTGGATCGACTGGATATTTTCTTTGATGTGATGAATATTAAAAGCATCTTGGTATTGGTTTGTTGTGCAACTATTCTATCATTGATTATGATCATTTTTATTTTTTTTATAACATCTTTTTTTATACCAATAGTTATTCCTTATGATATAAAAAATCTTCCTGCTTACAATAAGATTCAGGGTAATTTTTTATCTGTAATGATGTTATCTGGCCTCTTCCCCATGGCCTTTATATACGTGTTATACTGTGCATTTGATTTTGACCAGAGTGTTAAAGATAACTCTGGCTGGTTATCTATTTTAAGTATAGGAGTACTAATAGTTGTTATTTCAGCCATAATAAACACGAGGTATCTTGAATACGACTTATCGTTTAAAAATAATAGAATGAAACTGTTGAGACGTGTTCAGATCTATCTTGTCATTCCGTTGTCTATTGCTTTACTGGTGCATCTTCAGGTAATTCCACTGGAGATGGTTTTTAGGAATATTGAAACTTCAGATAAGAGTATTAATTTCAAAGTGATAGCTGAACTGGCTTTCATGTCATATTTTATTTTTATTCTGACAATACTTCCCGGCCTCATTTATCTAAAAATGAATCCACAGCATAAACTTTCTAAAAGAATTAGTTCTGCATTTGTCGCATCCTTGATGATATTATTAGTTATATCGACTCAAATAACCGTATTACCAGTAATTTTTACCCATTCAGTTATTAAGCTCTCAGGTATAAGTGACTTCAAAATACATAGCTACATTATTAAAACAAGTGAATATCCGGAGGAGTTTTTTTCCAATGCAGTATGGGGTAAAAAAAATATAAAACCGGGGGAATATTACTCTGTGCAGGCTGTATCTATGTTTACGACAAACCAGTTTATTCTCCTTTGTCCCAAGGATATTATAAGGTTTTATCGGGAAAGCTGGAAGTTCGACCTGCTTAATGTAGACTTCGATACAAATACCAGGAAGAAACTCCAGGAAGAAGCAGCATATTGCGTACCAATTTCTGCAATATCTGTAAAACGATGGGATATGCCTCTTCAGGGCTCGAAACCCTCAAATTAGAAGGCCGCTCGGGCGACTGTATTAGATAGTAATGCGGTATGGAAAAATAGTGATGGCAAGATGAACTTGACTTGGCTAATCAAATACCGGCGTAGTGATTAGGAAACAGGGCTCGGATAACATTATTGCGCGGTTCATTGAACCTACTGATGACGCCGGATATATAGTCGTAAACCGTTTCGAACCAGTACTTATATCACCAGGAGAGTCCATATATGACCACCGTTTACAGTAAAAACGGTATCTGTTTTCTGATCCTTCCAGCGTCAAACTACCGTTGTAATGGTGAGGTCTGGTGCTATTGTAATAATTCAGAATATAATCTCTGATTTATTTCCGAACCTCGCCCTTGCCTGCGTAACCATCCGTCGCCCCCATCCTGTTTTCAGACTGCGGAAAAAGGCAAGTTTTTATCCCCCCACAGAGATTCAATCATATATCGCGTGTTTTTGAAGTGACAGTTCTTATTCCTGAGAATACTGCATGTGCAACACACTCGGCATCCATCGATACCACTTTTATCTCCAATAGGCAGGATAAAAAACAAGACTGTGAATTAAAGTAATCGGCAAATGAATGAGTTAGAAGATACTGAAAATGAATCAAGGACTAACCCCATAGGGAATGAAAATAATAAAAGAACATCTTGTTTTTATTTTAATGAATGAGCATGTTCTTTTATATTAATAACAAAACCTATCATTAAACAAAATGATGAATGACAGAGTTTTCTTTAAAATAGCTTATATTATCTTACAGTAGCTGACATAGTGCAATATAAATTATCAGCTATGCCATAACGGCTTAGCAGTGTCTAAGCGTAAGAATCAAGACTTCAGTTACAGTTTACTCACGGTAGAAATATTTAAGAGCACTAACAATACTGTGTGTATAGTTTAGTTTTTTTAGGCATAGGCAAAAATAACTAATGGAAACATTGTTCCTTTCACAACTTTCTTGCTTTGAATAACCATCAACCAAATACTCCTTAAGAGCCATGATGGTTTTTTTACTTCTGATTGGTGATATTTCAATTAAAAGTGAAAAGTGTTCTCCATTCATACATGATTGACTTAGCTCTGTATTAAAGTTATTTCTTGGATAGGGGGAGGGAGTCATATATTATCTAACCTTATTTTTCTATTAAAGAATTGAAATAGAATAGACAGAAATGCTATTGGAGTAAGTATTTGATAGTAGGTAATTTACGCTCCTATATAGACTATTGTTACTCATATAATATTTTGGGGTGGCTTATGTTGTGACAGCGCCAGTTGTTAAAAACGTTGTACCGTCATACGGGATAATATAGAACAACCAATAACGATTACTGGTCTATGACCACCGCCAGAGATACAGAAAAGCTTTATCTGTAATGAGCTCAACTATATATCCCGTCAACTGCTGGTTCAGAGCGTTGTCGTAAAAATCCTGTGCAAATAAATTAGTCATATATCAAGCCATTTACGCGGTAACTGGCAGGTCTGAAATTTAACCTCCTGACGATGCAGGCTTGCATACATCCATAGTTTTACTTTGGTATGTGACTCTAAGTATGTAGATCACCAGTCCGGCATGGAACGCTGTTTTGACCCGCTAAAATCCTTACGGAAAAGTAAGGATGCCACAATGCAAACGTGTGCTTTGACACTTCGTAAACCAGTCGCTGCGATATTTAGACGATACTGTTTTCGATTATTTACCAGATCGATACAGTTTTTATCACGTAAGTCACCTCTGACTAAATATTTGCTCGTCTAGTCATATGTCCATTACTTCTGGATAAATAAGGTTACTTCTTCTTTGTTTTTGTGTACAGAAAAATTAATTATGAAGGAGGTCGATCATTGAACAGAAACTGTTAAGCTTCTAAAGTCTATACCTCGTTTAAGTATTTACTGGCTTTATACCAATCATATTCTTTATGACATTAACATTACATGTTTTTAGTGGAATGTAAACTCGAAAATAATAATAGTTGATATTTTAGTCAAAATCATAGTGCAATGATTTTACATTAAAAATTATATATTTTTGTAACTAAACTATACGAAAAAACAGAAGTGCTTATTCTTCGGCCATTTTAGCACTGCTGACTTGCTTGTCTGAAAAGCATGGCATTATCTGCATGATGCCTTAATAACCGTAAGAATGATACTCCTCTGAGTACAAGAAATCTATTATAGATCAATAAATATTGACAGATATTGTCCTACTACAATAAATGATTCTTTTTCGGAGATATATTAAGACATACTAACAGTTTAAATATCTTTGAGTAAACAAGCCGTCATTTCACATGAGAGCATCCGTGACCAACTGGTTTCTATATACTACGATGATGAATGTATGAGTTAACGCTCATTCGTCATAGAACAGATTTACAGCTTCTCCTGTACTTAAATAAACGTTAACTAATTCCGTATTGCTGGTTCTTTATCGGTAGAAAAATCAATATCCATAGCATCGGTCGCAGGCGCTGATACATTGCAGAGCGACCGGGTATTAGAGTCGCTATTCACTGGTTATCACTGAACGCTGCGTGATCAGGGTTGCATTAATAAAATGATATGTTATAACATATCAATATTAACATATATTTTCGCATGTATATGAACGTAATCAGAAACGTCATTTGTACATTAATCATACTCCCGATAGGGTTACAGGCAGAGACCAGTCATTCTTCTATGGCTAAAGATACAATCACCGTTGTCGCGACAGGAAATCAGAACACGGTATTTGAAACGCCGTCAATGGTCAGTGTCGTCACGAATGACACGCCCTGGAGTCAGAATGCGGTCACATCAGCCGGCATGCTGAAAGGTGTTGCCGGTCTCAGCCAGACTGGTGCAGGACGGACCAATGGGCAGACCTTTAATCTACGCGGCTATGACAAAAGCGGGGTACTTGTTCTTGTTGACGGCATCCGTCAACTCAGTGACATGGCAAAAAGCAGTGGCACTTATCTGGATCCGGCACTCGTCAAACGTATCGAAGTTGTCCGCGGACCAAACTCCAGTCTGTACGGCAGTGGCGGGCTGGGAGGTGTTGTGGACTTCAGAACTGCCGATGCAGCAGATTTCCTTCCCCCCGGAGAGACAAACGGTTTAAGTCTGTGGGGAAATATCGCCAGTGGTGACCACAGCACAGGCTCGGGGCTCACCTGGTTCGGTAAAACCGGAAAAACAGATGCGCTCCTTTCTGTCATTATGCGTAAAAGAGGTAATATCTATCAAAGTGATGGTGAGCGCGCACCTAACAAGGAAAAACCTGCAGCCCTGTTTGCGAAAGGCTCTGTCGGTATAACAGACAGTAACAAAGCAGGTGCCAGCTTGCGTCTCTACCGGAATAACACCACTGAACCGGGCAATCCCACTCAGACACATGGTGACAGCGGCCTGCGTGACAGAAAAACAGTACAAAATGACGTACAGTTCTGGTACCAGTACGCTCCTGTGGATAACAGCCTCATCAATGTAAAGTCAACTTTATATCTCAGTGATATCACTATCAAGACAAACGGTCACAACAAAACGGCAGAATGGAGAAACAACAGAACCTCCGGTGTTAATGTTGTCAACAGGAGTCATACTCTGATTTTTCCGGGAGCCCATCAGTTAAGTTATGGCGCTGAATATTACCGTCAGCAGCAGAAGCCAGAAGGCTCTGCCACACTATATCCGGAAGGAAACATTGACTTTACATCGTTGTATTTCCAGGATGAAATGACAATGAAAAGCTACCCGGTTAACATTATCGTCGGTTCCCGCTATGACCGGTACAAGAGCTTCAATCCCCGTGCCGGAGAACTGAAAGCCGAACGCCTGTCCCCAAGGGCGGCGATTTCAGTCTCACCGACAGACTGGCTGATGATGTACGGCTCCATATCCTCTGCATTCCGTGCCCCCACAATGGCAGAAATGTACAGGGATGATGTACATTTTTACCGCAAGGGTAAACCCAATTACTGGGTACCTAACCTTAATCTGAAACCAGAAAATAACATTACCCGTGAGATTGGCGCAGGTATTCAACTGGACGGCCTGCTTACAGGCAATGATCGGCTGCAGTTGAAAGGCGGATATTTCGGAACGGATGCCAGAAACTATATTGCCACGCGCGTGGATATGAAACGGATGCGTTCTTATTCTTATAATGTATCCCGGGCCCGTATCTGGGGATGGGATATGCAGGGAAATTACCAGTCTGATTATTTTGACTGGATGCTTTCTTATAACCGCACGGAAAGTATGGATGCCAGCGGCAGGGAATGGCTGGGCTCCGGCAATCCTGACACACTCATCAGTGACATCAGTATACCTGTTGGTCATGGAGGAGTTTCTGCCGGATGGCGTGCTGAACTTTCGGCAGCAGCCACGCATGTGAAAAAAGGCGATCCCCATCAGGCTGGTTATACCATACATTCCTTTTCACTGTCTTATAAGCCTGTAAGTGTTAAAGGCTTTGAGGCATCAGTGACTCTGGATAATGCCTTCAACAAGCTTGCCCTGAATGGCAAAGGGGTGCCGCTTTCAGGCAGAACTGTCAGTTTTTACACCCGTTATCAGTGGTAACCTCTCAGGAAATAAATCATGATGAAAAATACAGGCTATATCTTAGCTCTTTGTCTGACAGCATCGGGGCATGTCCTGGCCCACGATGTCTGGATTACAGGTAAACAGGCAGAGAACAACGTTACCGCAGAGATTGGTTATGGTCATAATTTCCCCTCAAAGGGCACAATTCCTGACAGAAGGAATTTCTTTGAAAATCCCCGGCTTTATAACGGGAAAGAGACAATAACACTGAAGCCAGCGTCCACGGATTATGTCTATAAAACTGAGTCTGCAAGCAAAGATAATGGCTACGTTTTGTCAACATATATGAAACCGGGATACTGGTCGAGAACCTCTTCAGGATGGAAACCGGTAAGCCGGGAGGGCAGAAATGATGTGGCTTACTGTGAGTTTGTCACTAAATATGCGAAATCTTTTATTCCTGGTGAACAGCAGATGCCAGCACAACTCTATCAGTCTCCAACAGGGCATGAGCTTGAAATCATTCCGTTATCCGATATAAGTCGTTTCAGTGAAAATGTGAAGCTGAAAGTCCTGTATAAAACGTCCCCGCTCGCCGGAGCTATCATGGAGCTTGACTCGGTCAGTTATCTGACATCATCCAGTCATACTCATGCAGTTGAGCACAAACATCCTGTTCATAAAGCAGAACTCACCTTTGTAACTAATGAGGATGGTATCGTCACAGTACCTTCTCTTCATATTGGACAGTGGCTGGCGAAAGTCCAAAATAAGAAAAGTTTTCAGGACAAAAGCCTGTGTGATGAAACTGTCGATGTGGCAACTTTAAGTTTCTCCCGAAATTAACAATACTATTCCCTGCCCTGAAATTTATTGGCATGGAATTATCAACCGGGAATACTCAGCTAATATCTGAGCATTCCCACATAATGGTCATATTGTATTCATTATCAGATATAATAACATGTATAACACTGACTCAGAAGTGTGATGGCTGTATCTTAATAATATTTGTCTTCTATGAAAAAATTACTGATAGTGCTAAAGTATATAACCCTTTCACACTGAAACTATACGACTGGTGACTTCATAACGAATAATAATCTCTCCCTACAACTCAAGGAAATTTTTTACAGGAACCACGACATCCTTGTTTTATCCTGACTTTTCCCGAGTCCAGTTTGCCATCACATTGAGTGGATGTTTTTTTCATACTATTCTGAAGGTAACAAAGATATTTTACACTATATCTGCAAAGAAGGTTTTTTTCCATTGCATGATAGATGTGGCTATAGACTGTTTTATTACTTATATTTAATTTGTTAGCAATATACTTTGTGCTGTGACTATGAAAAATATGACTAAACAGAACCACCATTTCCCTCATACTGAGGGAGCAAAACGAATCACCATAACAATAAATACCCCTACGAATGTGCGTTATTATATCAGAGATGGATTTCACTTTATTTGTTGATATTATAGAAAAATGGCGACCACAAAAAATACAGCTCATCAATCTTATAAACTGCTCGTCACAGAAAATAATGAAATTGTCATTATTCAATATATCTCTTTTATTGTCGAGTGTAAACAAATCACGGCCCATAATTACATTAACATTACCTATTAGGGTGATGAAGCCAGTTTCAAGAAATTTATCTTTTGTAACAAGTATAATAAGCATAAACTCTTACCATCAGGTTAATTTATATCAATTAAGTCTAAGACAGAATATAAGCATTCCCTTGTCATTATTAAGCGTAGTTATATCCTTAGATCATGCTTTATTTCTATCATATGTGATTTACTATGAAAGTATGAATTATTCTTTATGCTAGATTTAACGCAAACACAACAAAGTAGTGTGCTGAGATAAATAATCATTATATATCTTCATATTCGAGAAAAACAGGCAGTATATAAAACGGCCACTTCAAAATATTTTAATTCAACTGCCTGCCTGAAATGTCAGGAAAATCAGACAACAATGACACAACTATGAGTGATGTTGTCAAGTGATGTATTTATTAGCGATATATTAATATCACCAAAATTAACATCAACATTTGAATTAACTTGTTTTAAACATGATATGAATTCATCTGCGCTGGACACAATTTCTCTTGAAAGAAATAATTTGTCCATCTCTCCTTTGTTTTTATTGAAATCCATAATAACAGTATTTCCGCCACAAGATGAGTCAAAAATAAACACATCATTACCGGTACCACCATACAGATAATCATTACCTCCCCCACCATATAACCAGTCGTTACCTTCTGCTCCGTACAACTCATCATTACCAGAAGCCCCATGAAGATAATCATTCCCGCGACCTCCGTGTAAAAGACTTACTCCTTCTCCCCCGGCACTATGTAATATATCATTTCCGTCAAGACCAAAAATAATATTTCCGAACAGACTATCATCTCCGTTTGTACCTTCTGTATGTTTTCCGTAATCAACATTTTTATTACGCCACTTCAGAAGATACCTGTGGTCTGTAATCTGCTCTTCTTCTATCTGATAAGGGCTTAGTTTACTCCTCCAGTCACCAGAAAAAGAGATACCTTCAATACCTGTTGCCTCAGTCAGACCGGCTCCCCGTTCTGAGTGGAAAAACAGCGTCCCATCACTGACCCTGTATATATTCCAGTCATCCATTACATCGCTAAGAAGCAGCGTGTCATACCCACTGCCACCATCAACCCTGTTTGCTCCCTTACCTGGTTCAATCTTATCATTCCCTCCCCCTCCCTCTATATAGTCGCCACCCTTCCCGCCTGCCAGCAGATTATTGCCATCATTACCGATGATGAATACAGGTCTTTCACGACTCTCATCCCCCTTGTCATGAACCCATGAATACCAGGATGTCCAGCTACTTTGCTCATCCACAATAACTGTACTGTCCGGTGACATGTAGTTGTAAAACTGAGATCCCCAAATTCTTGCGAAGGCGTCAGTCTTTGAACCCGCAAAATGCGCATTCCAGCTTCCCAGCGGCAGAGCAAGCACTGAAAAGGGCACAACATTCCAGAGAAATGAACCATAAAGGTCTGTGTATAAAACAATATTATCTGTAGCAGAATCATATTCGCGATCCGGGGTTGTCAATCCTGGCCCCATGGCTTTAACAGCCTCCCAGAACCCGGACTCATCTCCCAGCACACGAAATACCGGATCGTTTTCAAAGCCGATATTTAATACTCTTCCATCTCCGTCAAATACCAGCGGGGAAGCCCATGCAATATAATCAGAATTAACATAAAATCCATCAACCAGAGATTCACTGAGCCTGGCCATAATGTTAGTCAACCCGCCGCCCAGACTATAGCCAGTAACAATGATATCTTCACCACTCAAACCGTTATTGACTGCGAAGTCTCTGATACTTTTAAGCAGGTTTTCTGCTTCAGATAGTGCTTTTCCATTATTGAGCTGTGTATAATCAACAATATCGCAGATATCATTTGTTCCACAGAATGATATTGCAATTTTCTGTAGATTCTGTTGTGTATCAAACAACCCAACCACTTTCAACTGAGGACCAAATCCTGATGAAGGGTTTCCTGTAACCGGACTGGGAAAACGATAAAACCCTCTTGAATCGACATATTCCGAAGATAACCTGAGTTCTTCCACTGTAATATCACGCCAGCCTTCATTAAGAACATCGGTAGAATAATCAATCCTATCTGGGTGCTTTGCAAATAGCCTGGATGCCAGAAAACTTCCTAATCCAAGAACCTTTCCAGTGTTGGAATATATGGCAAGATTATAAGATCCAGAAACAAGCTCTCTTATTTGTGCTGGAGCATAAGACTTATAATTGAATAATCCCATACAAACGCCTTGATGTTGAAAATAAAAATGGACAGAAAGAGCCCCATAGGGGCTCTTTTATAAGATTACACTACATTCGTAATGTGTTCATCGATTAATATTTTAATGTCTGGTGCTGCGTCATGTGTATACACATTATAGTTAACACCATCCTCAGATAGAACTCCACCAGACTTCCAGTCATTACCATCTAAATTAACGCGTGCATTAGATGTACCAGTTATTTTTAAGATCCCTCCCTCTATAGCATCAACACCACTGTGCACAAGGGCAGATGCGATTACATTTATCCCTCCATTATTATCACCAAGTTCAATTACCTCAAATCCTGAGAAATCTGTAGTACTGAGAGTTCCATGGCTAATGGCTAAAGTATCCATGCCTTCCCCACCCTTAATATTTACGGCTTCCACATCACCATTAACATGAATGATGTCATTTCCTGCACCTAAATCAATGTTGGTATTAACAATAGCCTTACCAAATCCCTCATAGCCAAAAGCAAGAAGAGTATCGTTACCATCTCCCATATTAATGCTTGTAGATGAAATAATCCCTCCCGTCCCCTTATCATATTGAGATACAGGGAGCAATAGCTCACCATTATTAATGGTGTCATCTCTATCTACAATTCGTAAACTTAAATCATCCCTTAGATGTACTCCAACTTTATTATTACCAAGGCCAATCATCATAATGTCATCCCCGGCCCCCGTGTTGGTAGCATATTTCTTGTCAGTATAGCCAGCACTATAGCTCCTACCATAATCCATACCAACAGAAATGATATCATCGCCACCATTAGTATTAATAACCATGTCATTACGAGATACCATTGATCTGCCAGTACCACCGACAGAGTATGCCGTTGAGATAACATCATCACCATCTAATCCATTATAAGTGTAACGGTATGCTGCATCATGACCTTTATCTACGCTGAAGCCAGAAACACCATTTTGATTAAGAACTTCTCTCCATGAAGTAGTACTTGCTTCTGGATTACCAGTCGGTTTATTGAATGCTGATTTATATACAGCATAAAGGTCATCATTTGGCTGATAGACAGTATTTAGTGCCTTTTCTAAATGGGCTTTTGCATTATTAAAGGCCGCTTCCTCTGCATCCGCCTTGCCGTTACCGTCCTGATCGTTCACTTCCGGTACCTGGATACCGTCCAGTGCATCCACACGATCCTGCAGGCCCCCTTTCTCCGCGGCTGTATCCGGCAACGCCTTCACGGCACTGTCCGCTTCTCCCTTCAGGGTGTCAGCATTCTGCTTCGCCGCTTCCAGCTGCGCCTTCTCTTCCGGCGTGATCAGATTGTCTGCATTCAGCTCTGCCAGCTTGTCCTTCGCGGCCTGGTCCGCTGCTTCCGCTGCTTCCACTGCCGCCGTGGCCGCTGCCACTGCCGCTTCCTCTGCATCCGCCTTGCCGTTACCGTCC
>ENA-OXIW01000035-OXIW01000035.1-human-gut-metagenome-genome-assembly--contig:-NODE-35-length-74401-cov-63.7562_pt1 | contig 74401 bp, 59 predicted proteins | sample MGYA00249822_ERZ652370 | MGnify/ENA primary metagenome ERZ652370 (study PRJEB26925, sample SAMN05826923) | human gut metagenome | biome: ENVO:2100002; feature: ENVO:00000062; material: ENVO:00002003... | reverse complement strand
ATTGACTATAAAGAAGTAGTACAAACACGCTCTTGAGTTCTCAAACCACCACCACACCAGCCAGACGGGAAACCAACCAGAGGAAGGAACCCGCCGCGCTGAGCGGCAACAGGTGAATAACTTACACGCATGTCCGGATTCACGCAAATCAAGGCACGCAAAAACCCAAGGAATCGTTGCAATCACACGGTTCCCTCGGCGTGTCGCAAACAGCCTATTTGCGCTGTTCTGATATCAGAATAATCCGTTTTGCATTGCCGATGCGTAACAAATTCATGTGTTCAACGGCGTGTCGCAAGAATTCGATTGCGTGACCATCCAGGTTCACCTTCTCGCAACCGGTCATCGCATATGCAAAAAGGGACTTCCCTTTACGGGAAGTCCCTTTCAGTAGCTATTGAAGCTCGCTAGCCTCAGGCCAGGGTGTTCGGGTCAACCGGAACGCCCGGGTTCATCGTGGAGGTGATGGTTGCCTTGGTCAGGTAACGGCCCTTCACGGTGGACGGCTTCAGACGCTTGACTTCGTCGGCCACAGCCTTGAAGTTCTCGTCCAGAGCGGACTCATCGAAGCTCATCTTGCCGATGAGGAAGCTCAGGTTGCCGTTCTTGTCGACACGGAACTCGATCTTGCCGCCCTTGATGTCCTTGACAGCCTTGGTGACATCCATGGTCACGGTGCCGGTCTTGGGGTTCGGCATCAGGCCACGCGGACCGAGCACACGGCCCAGACGGCCGACCTTGCCCATCATGTCCGGAGTAGCAACCACGGCGTCGAAGTCGAGGAAGCCGCCCTGAACCTTTGCAATCAGGTCGTCATCACCGACGATGTCGGCGCCAGCCTCGGTAGCCTCGGTAGCCTTCGGGCCACGGGCGAACACGAGGACCTTGGCGGTCTTACCAGTGCCGTGAGGCAGGTTGACGGTACCACGCACGAGCTGGTCGGCCTTACGCGGGTCAACGCTCAGACGGAACACAGCCTCGACGGTCTGGTCGAAGTTGTAGGAGGGCATGCTCTTGAGCAGAGCGATGGCCTCGTTGGCGGTGTAGAGGTTGTTGCGATCGACGCGCTCAGCGGCTTCGCGGTACTTCTTGGAACGCTTTACCATCTGTCCTTCTCCTTATCAGTCCGTAACCGTGATGCCCATCGAGCGAGCGGTGCCCTCGATGATCTTCATGCCGGCCTCGATATCGCGAGCAGACAGATCTTCCATCTTGATCTCGGCGATTTCGCGAACCTGCGCCTTGGTGACAGAGCCGACCTTGTGGGTCAGCGGGTTCTCGGTGCCCTTCTCAACGCCAGCGGCCTTCTTCAGCAGAGCTGCAGCCGGCGGGGTCTTGAGCACGAAGGTGAAGGAACGATCTTCGTAAACGGTGATCTCGACAGGGATGACCTGACCCATCTTGTCCTGCGTCTGGGCATTGTATGCCTTGCAGAAGTCCATGATGTTCACGCCATGCGAACCCAGAGCCGGGCCCAGCGGCGGGGCCGGGTTGGCCTTGCCAGCCTGGATCTGGAGCTTAATCAGCGCCGAGACTTTCTTCTTGGGAGCCATATTATGGTTCTTCTTTCTATAACGCGGTTCGAATGGTCGCCGTCCTCAGGTTCGGCTGTCTGCCATCATGCTCGGTCTTGACTCATTATTTATCCGTGCATGCTGTAGGCAATCGGCCTGTGGTCGGTCTCCTCCCGCAACTTATATTGCTGTGCTGTGCTAGCGAGTCTCCTCTCCAGACACAAGCTTTCCTATTATGCAAATCCACCCGGACAACACAAAAAGCCCGACCACGATGGTCGGGCTCTGCAAAGTTTGGGAGTTAATCTAGCTTCTGAACCTGGTGGAAGCCAAGCTCCACCGGCGTATCACGGCCGAAGATGGACACGAGCACGGTGAGCTTCTGAGTGGTGGGCTCCACGTCGGAAACAACGGCGGCCATGGTGGCGAAAGGCCCATCGGTGACGGTGACCTGATCGCCAACGGCGTAGGAGACCTCGACCCTGCGCTTCTTGGCGGCGGCGGGCTTGTCGCCGGCGGCCTTGAGTGCCTCGGAAGCAATCATCGGAGCCATCATCGCCACGACTTCCTTGCGGGAGAGCGGCGCCGGATCCTTGGTCGGGCCAACGAAGCCGGTCACGCCTTCGGTCTCACGAACGATACGGCGGGCGTTCTCATCCGGCCACATACGAATCAGCACGTAGCCAGGAACACGCACGCGGGTGATGACCTTCTTGCCCTTCTCGGTGTGCTTCTCGACTTCTTCCATCGGCACCTCGACCTGGAAGATCTGGTCTTCCATGCCGAAGGAGGCGACGCGGGACTCGATGTTGGTCTTCACGCGCTTCTCGTAGCCGGAGTAGGTGTGCAGCACGTACCACTTGCCATCAAGGGAACGCAGGGACTTGGAGAATTCGTCAACGGCCTGCTGACCGGCATCGGTCTCCTCGGCCTGCTCGGATTCGTTGACTTCTTCCTCGTCCTCATCCAGAGAAACGGTCTCGGTCTGAGTGGAAGCAACGGGAGCGGATTCAGTCGCCGCCGGAGCGTCGGACTCAACATCTGCATTGTCGACGGATGCGTCAGATTCTGCGGAAAGGTCAGCGACCGGTTCGACCGGGGCAGCTGCCTCATCGGCAGCAGCTTCGGAAGCCTCGACAACAGGCTCCTCAGCCGGGACGGCGTCGAGGTTCTCGAGATTCAGTTCATCACTCATGCGTTGTTATTCACCTTAGGTTGTGCGGATCAGCCGAACACCCACAGCGTGGCCTTGCCTAGACCGAAGTCCATGCCAGTCACGAGGGCCATCAGCAGCAGCACGAAGATGAATACGGCCAGAGACCAGAAGAACAGTTCCTTGGCGGTAGGGGTCACGACCTTGCGAAGCTCGTCGATGATCTGCTTGATGAACAGACCGATACGCATGAAGACATTCGGCTTGACTGCCTTTTCACTCTTGCTCGTCTTAGCCATTCCGTACCTCGCGTCAGCTGCTTGATTATTAGAAACTTGGCAGGGAAGGCGGGACTCGAACCCACAACCTACGGTTTTGGAGACCGTTGCGCTACCAATTGCGCCACTTCCCTAGGTGAAAATCCACCTCGGCGTGCGTTCCGTAGAGAACGCTTCGCCACGGCGAAACCGCCAAGTCGTTATAGTAACGGCTCCGGTGGATTATCGCAAATCGCGTGTCGCGCGCGTAGCACGCGACTCTTCTCAGTTAGCCCATTCCTTGAATCGACGCATGCCTTCGGCTAGGTCTTCGTCGGCCAGTGCGTAGGAGAAACGCAGGTAACCGGGAGCACCAAAGGCCTCGCCGGGGACGGCGGCCACGTGGGCCTCATCCAACAGTGCAGCGGCAAAGTCAGCGGACGTATCGGACACTGTGCCCTTGGGACCCAGCGGCTTGCCAAGCAAAGCGGTGATGTCCGCAAAAACGTAGAACGCGCCGGTCGGAGTCGGGCAGTTGACGCCCTCGATATCGTTCAAGGCGGTCACAATCGCACGGCGGCGCGCGTCGAAGGCCTTACGCATCTCGTGCACCTCATCCAGCGGGCCGGCCACAGCAGCCAAAGCAGCACGCTGGGAGATGTTGGCCACATTGGAGGTCATATGACCCTGCAGCTTGGCGGCGGCCTTGGCCACCTCAAGCGGAGCGACCATCCAGCCGACACGCCAGCCCGGCATCGCATAGGTCTTGGCCACGCCGTTCAGCACCAGCAACTGCCCGCGGCATTCCGGCACGGCGGCACCGATGTAGGTGGTGTGCGCATCGTCATAGTTCAGGTGCTCGTAGATCTCGTCGGAGATAACCCAAATGTGGTGCTCGACGGCCCAACGACCGATCGCTTCCACGGTTTCCGGCTTCCAGACGGCTCCGGTCGGGTTGTTCGGGGAGTTGACGATGATTGCCTTCGTATGCTCGGTACGGGCCGCTTCCAGCGCCTCAAGCGAGGGCTCGAAGTTCACGTCGGCACCGGCGAATACTTCGACCGGCACACCACCGGCAAGCTTCACAGCCTCGGGGTAGCTGGTCCAGTACGGAGCGGGAATGATGACCTCATCGCCATCGTTGAGCAAGATCTGGAAGGATTCATACACGGCCTGCTTGCCGCCGTTGGTCACCACGACCTGATCGGCATTGACCTCATAGCCGGAATCGCGCAGCATCTTAGCCGCAATCGCTTCGCGCAGCTCGGGCAGGCCCGGCGTAGGCGTGTACTTGTAATTCTTCGGGTCAAGGCAGGCATCTGCCGCAGCCTTGACCACGTTTGCGGGGGTCGGGAAATTCGGTTCACCTGCGCCGAAGCCGACAACGTCAAGTCCGGCGGCCTTCATGGCCTTGGCCTTGGAATCGACGGCGAGCGTAGCGCTCGGTGCCACAGTGTTGATACGGTCGGAAAGAGTCTGCCATTGCGCCATAGTCATGGCTCCCATGCTAAACCTACAGCACGAAAAATCGCCAGAGCCGCACTATGGTGATGGAATCTGTCGTGTGACAGATTCCATCAGTCACACGAGCACGAGATTGTCGCGATGAACCAGTGGGTGGGCGTACTGGGGGCCGAGGAAACGCTTGAGTTGGGCGGTGTTACGCCCGAGCATCTGCGGAATTTCTTCGGAATCGAAGCCGGCGAGGCCTCGGGCCAGGTGTTCACCGCTTTCGGCATCGATCCAGACCGGATCGCCGGCGGAAAAATCGCCATGTACTTCGAGCGCGCCGGCCGCCAGCAGCGAGGCACGCCCGCCGCGAATCGCCTGGCCGGCACCCGCATCGACCACAATCGTGCCGCGCGGGTCGGCGGCGAAGCCGATCCACAGACGGCGTGAGGAGCCGCGGGCCTTAACCGGTGCGAACACGGTGCCCACCGGATCGCCCATCATCGCAGGGCCCGCGTTCGAGGCGCAGGTGAGTACCGTGGGGATGCCCGAGACGGCCGCCACGCGCGCGGCCTCGAGTTTGGTGACCATGCCGCCGGTGCCGACCTTGGAGCCGGAGCCGGAGACTTGGATGTCGCCCAGCGCATCAATCACGTTGGGCACATATTCCACACGGCGGGAGCCGGGCTGCGAGGGCGGCGCAGTGTACAGCGCGTCCACGTCGGTCAGTAGCACCAAGGCTTCGGCCCGCACCAGGTTGGCCACCAACGCGGAGAGTCGATCGTTGTCGCCGAAGCGAATCTCGTTCGAGGCCAACGAATCGTTTTCGTTGATGATCGGCACCACGCCGAGGTCAAGCAGACGGTCCAGCGTGCGTTCCACATTGCGGTACTGGGTGGCACGAATCGTATCTTCGGCAGTGATCAGAATCTGGCCGACGCGAATACCGAATCGACCGAACGCAGTCTCGTAGCGGGCCATCAGTAGCCCTTGGCCGACGGCTGCGGTGGCCTGCTGAGTGGCCACGTCCACCGGCCGCGAGTCAAAGCCCAGAGGCCCGAAACCGGCGGCGATAGCACCGGACGAGACCAGCACCACACGTCCGCCCATCAATCGGACCTGAGCCAAGGCCGCGGCCAACGCGTCGAGCTTGTCCGGGTCGAGGTGACCGCTCGGCTGGGTCAGCGAGCTGGAGCCGACTTTCACGACAATGGTTCCGGCTGCGGCGATCATGCGCCGCACCTCGGCCTGACTCGGAGTGCTCATTTATTCCTCGGTTTCACCATCTTCGCTGGACTCACCGTGGCCGAACAGGCTGGTTTCGTCATGGCGATCGTCGTCAACGGTCGGGTCGGCCCAGTGGCCGGCCTTGCGTTCGGCCATCATCGCGTCGCGCACGGCGGCACGGGCGTCCATCATCTCGTGGTATTGGGCACGACGTTCGGCGTTGGAGCGGCGGTGCGTGCGCGGGTCCAGCTCTTCGAGACGCAGATCCTTGCCTCGGGCACCGAGGTTGGAGCCGTCGAGCATTTCGGCACCAGCGGAGATGGTCGGATCCCAATCGAATTCGACCATACGGGCACCACGACCGATGCGCACTTCGTCGCCGGGGTGAGCACCCTTGCGGCGCAGCTCGTCCTCCACGCCCAGCTTGGCCAAGCGGTCAGCCAGGTAGCCCACGGCCTCGTCGTTGTCGAAGTTGGTCTGCATGACCCAGCGCTCCGGCTTGACGCCACGCACCTCGAAGAACACTTCGCCATTGCCGAGTTCGCGGCGCTCGACCGTGAACTCAAGCGCACTGCCGCCCTCGTCAGCACGACGCGGACGGCGGCCCTTGGTCTCCAATGGCTTGATGACCACGCGAGCCTCCTCTTCGGCCTGCTCGCGGTTGGCCACTTCCTCACGCATCTCGTGCACCAGCGCAGACAACGCGAAGTTGAGCTCCTTTAGACCCTCGTGCGAGGCAGTGGAGATCTCAAAGACCTTCAGCCCGAGTTTCTCGAACTCCGGACGCACGAACTCAGCCAATTCCTTGGCCTCGGGCACATCGATCTTGTTCAGAATCACGATGCGCGGGCGTTCGGGAATCGGGATGGCACCCAACGGCAGCTCGAGCTTGTCGGCGTAGAGCGCCAACTCGTTTTCCAGCGCGTGGTAGTCGGACATCGGGTCGCGGTCCGGTTCAAGCGTGGCGCAATCGATCACATGGGCGATGATTTCGGTACGTTCGATGTGGCGCAGGAACTCCAGTCCCAGGCCCTTGCCTTCGGAGGCGCCCGGAATCAGGCCCGGCACGTCGGCGATGGTGTATCGAGAGTCGCCGGCGATAACGACGCCGAGATTCGGCACCAGCGTGGTGAACGGGTAGTCGGCAATCTTCGGCTTGGCGGAACTCATCGCCGCAATCAGGGACGACTTTCCGGCCGAGGGGAAACCGACCAACGCCACGTCGGCGATGGACTTCAATTCCAAAATCACGTCGCGCTCTTCACCGAGTTCGCCGAGCAGGGCGAAGCCGGGGGCGCGGCGGGTCTTGTTAGCCAGGGCGATGTTGCCGAGGCCGCCGGCACCGCCTTGGGCGACGACGCAGCGGTCGCCCTCGTGGCGCAGGTCGGCGAGCTGCGCGCCGGGATGCTTGGCTTTGCCCTGTTCGCCGCGCGCCTCAAAGACGACGGTGCCGCAGGGCACGGGCAGAATCAGGTCCTCGCCCTTGGAGCCGTCCTTATTGTCGCCCAAACCCATGGTGCCGCTGCCGGCGACACGATGCGGCATGAAACGATAGTCGAGCAGGCTGGTGGCGTTACGGTCGGCCACGAACACCACGGAACCACCGTCGCCGCCATTGCCACCGTTCGGGCCGGCCAACGGCTTGTATTTCTCACGACGGATGCCGGCCGAACCGTTGCCCCCATCGCCGCCCTTGACATGGACGGTTACTCGATCCACAAAATCACTCATATTGATTACCTTACAAAAAAGCCGCGTCCTTACGGGCGCGGCTTGAAAAAAGCTTGACGCTATATCGCTCAGGCGATGACGTCGACAACCTTGCGGTCGCGACGCACACCGAACTTCACGGAGCCATCGGTGAGGGCGAACAGCGTGTGATCCTTGCCCATGCCGACGTTGTGGCCCGGGTGGAAGTTGGTGCCACGCTGGCGAACGATGATGTTGCCGGCCACGACGGCTTCGCCGCCGAACTTCTTCACGCCGAGGTATTGCGGGTTAGAATCGCGACCGTTGCGAGAGCTGGACGCACCCTTCTTATGTGCCATGATTCATGGTCCTTTCTATAACTCAGGCAATCGCCGTGATCTTGACGATAGTCAGCTTCTGGCGATGACCCTTACGGCGAGCAACACCAGTCTTGTTCTTGTACTTCTGGATGCTAATCTTCGGGCCCTTGGCTTCGTCGTTCACAACCTCAGCCTTGACGGACACCTTGGCCAGATCGGCGGCGGCAAGGGTGACCTTGTCACCATCGACAACGAGGGAGACCGGGAATTCCACGGTATCGCCCTTCTTAGCGTCGAGACGGTTCACGAGGATGACGTCGCCAACCTCGACCTTTTCCTGATGGCCACCGGCCTTCACAATCGCGTACATTATCGTTCCTTTTATGTTTTGGAAAGCTACCTTGCCTAACACGCACCGAGCTTGCGGTCAGACACCGAGTTTCGAATCTACACCACCATGCGGACTAAATCAAATGATTTTTGCCCGCGTGTCAAGCACGACACACCTGTTACTCTTCCGCTTACTCTTCCGCCGTGTTGTTGGCAGCGACGGCAGCGGCGGCAATCTGAGCCAGTTTGGCTTTGACGTCGGCGCTGGAACCAGCCGGTTCGGGAGCGGGAGCGGTGCCGCGACCGTGCTTGTTGGTTTTGACGAACGGGTCGCCACCGCGAAGCGCGTAGGGATCGTCGTAGTCGGCCGAAACGGTCGGCTGATCATGCAGGATGAAACCACGGCCCTTGCAGGTCGGGCATTCCTCGGAGAACGCCTCGACCAGACCCTGGCCGATGCGCTTGCGGGTCATCTGCACCAAACCGAGCGAGGTGACTTCGGCCACCTGATGCTTGGTGCGGTCGCGTGCCAAGCATTCGACCAAGCGGCGCAGCACCAGATCGCGGTTGGCGGGCATGACCATATCCACATAGTCGATCATCACCATGCCACCGATATCGCGCAGGCGCAGCTGGCGGGCGATCTCTTCAGACGCCTCCAGGTTGCAACGCGTCACCGTTTCTTCCAAGGACTTGCCCTTGCCGATAAAGCGGCCGGTGTTCACGTCAATGGTGGTCATGGCTTCGGTGCGATCGATGACAATCGAGCCGCCGGACGGCAGGTAGACCTGACGCTCCATGCCCTTACGCAGCTGGGAGTCGATGGACCACTTGTCGAACACGTCCTTGCCTTCATGCTCGGCCGGGTCCCACTTCTCCAGCTTGTCCTTCAAGTCGGGGGCCATGGTGTCAAGGTATTCCTCGATACGGTCGTAGACCTTGTCACCTTCCACGATGAGCTTGCTGAAGTCGTCGTTGAAGATGTCGCGCACCACGCGGATGGCCACGTCGGGCTCGCCCTGCAGGAGCTTCGGGCGCTTGCCGTGCCAGAATTCCTCGCGCTTGGCGTTGATGCGCTCCCACTGGCGGACCAGTGATTCGAGATCCTTGACGATGGCGTCTTCGGATGCGCCCTCGGCTGCGGTACGGATGATCACGCCCATGTCTTTCGGGGCGATCTTGGAGACGATGTTCTTCAGACGGCTGCGTTCGCGCTCCGAAAGCTTGCGGCTCACGCCGGTCATGCCGCCGGATGGCACGAGCACCAGGAAGCGGCCGGCGAGCGTGACCTGAGAGGTCAGGCGGGCACCCTTGTGGCCGATCGGGTCCTTAGTGACCTGCACGAGCACCGGGTCGCCGGACTTGAACGCCAGCTCGATGCGGCGCGGCTGGCCTTCGAGACGAGCGGCATCCCAGTTGACCTCGCCGGCGTAGAGCACGCCGTTGCGGGCCTGGCCGATGTCCACAAATGCGGCCTCCATGCTGGGCAGCACGTTCTGCACGCGGCCAAGGTAGATGTTGCCGACGGTCTGTACTTCCTGAATGTCGGAGACGTAATGCTCGACCAGAACATTGTCTTCCACCACGGAAATCTGGGTGTGATGTTCCTTCTCACGCACCACCATCAGGCGGTCCACGTTCTCGCGGCGTGCGAGGAAGTCCTGTTCCATGAGCTGGCTCTGGCGGCTGCGCTCACGGCGGTTGTCACGGCGGCGCTGCTTCTTGGCCTCGAGACGAGTGGAGCCCTCCACATCAGTGATCTCGTCGATGTACTGCTGCTTGCGGGAGCGTCGGACCAGCGGCTGTTCGCTGTTCTGACTCTGGTCGTCGGTGCCCTCGCCGTTCTTGCCGCCACGACGGCGACGGCGACGGCGAGTAACGGTCTGCTCCTCATCGTCCTCATCGCGATCACGGTCATGATCATCGCGATCGTCACGACGGCGGGAACGCGTATCTTCGGCATCGTTCTCGGCGGTATCGTGCTCGCCGTTGGCACCGGTTTCGCCGCGTGAGCCGCGACGGCGGCGACGGCGCGAACGGGTGCGGGTGGCGTCGGATTCTTCGTCGCCCTCCTCTTCGGCAATCGGCGAGTAGGCGATATCGTCCAGCTCGAGGTCTTCCTCAATCTGCTCGACTTCGGCGGCTGCACGGCGCTCCTGGGCGTTCAGGCGGCGGGAGCGACGGGAACGGCGAGAGTCGGAAGCGTCATCGGAATCGAAATCATCATGGTCCGTGTTGGCGCTGGCATTGGCGTCACCGGCGGCAGCGTTGCGGGAAGCGTCACGAGACGCATCACGGTCGGCGGCATTGCGGCCACGATCGTCACGGTCGTCACGGCGGCGGCTGCGCGGCTGCGCGTCGTCATCATCGTGGCTGCGCGAGCGGCGGGAGCGACGCGACGGACGTTCGTCGTCGTCAACATCGTCATCACGAGTGTCAGCGGTATCGTGCGCATCCACAGCGGCGGGCAGTACCGGTTCCTGGAAGAGCAGGGACGTCATCGGCTTGCCGCGACGCACGGCCTCGTGGCCAGAGGGCAGGGATTCGACCGCGTCGAACAGGCGCTCATCCGGAGTGTCCTCGTGCGTATCCGCAACTGCACGGCGAGAACGACGGCGAACCGGACGGTCCTCGTCATCATCATCCATATCCATAGACGCACGGCGAGAGCGGGAGCGAACCGGCCGATCCTCGTAGTCATCATCGTCGGACTGGCGGGAGCGAGAGCGGCGGCGAACCGGGCGGTCCTCGTCGTAATCGTCATCGTCCACAACCGAACGGCGGCGGGAACGTGGGGCGTCATCGTCATCGAAATCATCGGCACTGACAGTGCGGCGCGAACGACGAGGACGATCATCCTCGCTATCCGAGTCGGCCACTGCGGAAGCGGCGCGGCGCGAACGGCGGCGGGTTGGACGTTCGGCGGAATCCTGGGAATCGCTGGATTCATCGGAATCGCTGGAATCGGCTGACTTGGAATCGGCCGCAGTGCCGGCATCGGGAAGCGCGGGGGCTTCGAACAGCGGGGCGCGTTCCTGCACTTGCAGTTCCAGAGAAGCGCCGGCAGCACCGGTGCCGCGGACCACGCGGCGGCCGCCACGACGACGGCGAACAGGTTCGGCGGGCTGGGAGGCGGCGGCAGGCGCAGCGTTCACGGCTGCAGCCGAATCGGCATTGGATACGGTTGAATTATCGGTTCCGTCGTTGACGAAACCTTCACGGTTGTCAGTGGGCACAATGCTCCTCGCGGCGCGCTGCATCACGACGCCTATTTCCAGGCCTATACGCTTGTCTCACACCACGCTCTCACCGTGGCCGCACGAAAACGCGCCGCGTAAAGGCAACTTCGTCTCAAGTCTGTCCTGCGGGTGGCGGACACCGGCGCTTGCGTTGTCTCATTCTCAAGAGCCGCAAGGGGATCGACGCCATCTCGCACGCTGATGGTTATGCAGAACCACCATCCTTTAGTATGCCACATATTTTGTGCGGGCGTGGCCCGGCGAGGCTGACGTTCTCTCGGCTCCCCTCCCCCGCGGTGACAGCTCCCCTCAGGGAGGGGAGCTAGAGAGGTGTCAGACCAGCCAGTCGGTAAGGATTGCGGCCATGGCGGTCAGGTCGGATTCAGGCACCTGCTCGTCGTGCTTGTGAGCCAGCAGCGGATCGCCGGCACCGAGGTTGACGGCCGGGATACCGAGCTGAGAGAAGCGTGCCACGTCGGTCCAGCCGAGCTTGGCCAGCGGGTCGCGGCCAGTGCGCTCCTTAACCAGTCGGACCAGATCCTGGGCGAGCGGGGCGTTCAGGCCCGGGCGCGCGGAGGGGCTTTCGTCCTTCATTTCGATGCCGTAGCCCTCGAACACGCCGCCGGTAGCCACATGCTCGCCATTGCCGAGTTCGGCACCGGCGTCCGCGCCCATCATCAGAGCCTTGGCCTCGGCCAACGACTTGTCCGGGGCGAAGCGGTAGTTGACGTGTACGCGGCATTCATCCGGAATGACGTTCGTGCCTTTGCCGCCGGAGATCAGCGTGGCGTTGAGGCCCTCGCGATAATCGAGCCCGTCCACGTTCACGGTGGCCGGCTCGTAGGCGTTGAGTCGGTTCAGAATGTCGGCCGCCTTGTGGATGGCGTTCTCCCCCATCCATGCACGGGCGGAGTGCGCGGCCACGCCGTGGGTTACGACGTCGAAGCGAATCGTACCGTTGCAACCGCCCTCGATGCCGCTGTTGGTGGGCTCGCCGATGATGGCGAAATCGCCGGTGATCCAATCGGGATGGGCCTCGACGACTTTGCGTAGGCCATTCTTTTCGGCGACGACTTCCTCATGGTCGTAGAAGACGTAGGTGAGGTCGACTTTCGGGGTGGTTTCCGGCGTGCGGCCGTCGAGCGTGGCGGCGAGGTAGAGCATCACCGCGTCGGAGGCCTTCATATCGGTGGCACCGCGGCCCCACAGCACGCGGTCTTCGGGATGAGCGTGGGCGATTTCTTCGCGAATCAGCGAATCGCCGGGCTCCAGCCACTTTGGTGGGAAATTGTCGATGACCGGCACAGTATCGAGGTGCCCGGCCAAGATCACACGGCTCGGCTTGCCGAAGTCGGTGCCGGCCACCACTGTGTCGCCGTGACGGCGGACGGTCAGGTGCTCTTGCTCGTTAAGGAAGGCCTCGACCTCGTCGGTGAGGGGGCCCTCGTGGTCGGACACGGAGAAGTTCTCCATGATCTGGGTGAGCAGGCTGTTCAGCTGCTCGGCAGTGGATGCGGTGCGGTTCAATTCAAGCGTCATGTGAACAGCGTACCGCGTGGGCGGCGGGCCCAGCACACTCACTACATGAGATTTTGCGGCCGAATACATTTTTATGTGCCACACTGGGGTGGCGAAAGGGAGGATTATGCCAGGTCTAATCAGCGCCATGCAAGGCTTCTGCGTTATCGGCATCGTAATCGCGGTGGGATATGTTGCCGCACGAATGCGAATCGGCGGGCCGTCCGCTCAGATGGTGCTCAACCGGTTCTCCTTCTTCGTATCGAGCCCGTGCCTGATGTTCGCGATTCTCTCCAAGGAGCCGATTTTCGACATCTTCCACCCCTCGATTATCGTGGCGTTCTTCTCCGCCGTGCTGGTAGGCGTGGTGTTCCTGGTGCTCAACCGCATGTTCTTCCACCTGAACGCCCCGGACGCCACCATCGGCGCCCTGAATTCGCTGTACCTCAATTCCAATAACATCGGCCTGCCAATCGCCACCTACATTCTGGGCAACCCGGCTCTGGTGGCACCGATTCTGGTCATGCAGCAGGCCATCTTCACACCGGTGGGCCTGACAGTGCTGGACGTGACCACCAAGGGCAAGGTCTCCATCAAGGAAATCGCCAAGCAGCCACTGCATCAGCCGCTGCTTATCGGCTCGCTGCTGGGCATTGTGGTCTCTGCGATTTCCGCTAAAAGCGGCTGGTTCCCAGTGCCGAAATTCATTTTCGACCCAATCGACATGATCGGCGATTCGGCTGTGCCAATGATCCTGATGGCGTTCGGCATGTCCCTGCACGGCACCAAGCCGCTACAGCAGAAGGGCGATCGCCCGGCCATCTTCACGGTCGCGGTCCTCAAGAACATCATCATGCCAATTATCGCGTTCCTGCTCGCCTACTTCGTGATGGGCTTCCGCGGCTCCGAGCTGTACGCCTGCGTGGTACTCGCCGCTCTGCCCACCGGCCAGAACGTATACAACTACGCGGCCCGCTACAACGTGGGTCTCACCTTCGCGCGCGACGGCATTCTGATGAGCACCATGACCAGCCCGGTGTTTATCGCGATCATCGCGGCGCTGCTGTCGTGATGGGTGCGCAGAGAAGCGTTCTCAATAGTATCCGTGCGCGCAAATGCACAGATATCGCACAAACGAACATTTGCTCATCCGCATATTTGCGGTGATTTCAGCGTTTCTACGTTCGATTTGCGTATACGAAAGTACGCACAGTTGTTATTGAGAACGATTCGCTGCGCAGCTCGGCTCAGTCATCAGCCCGATAATCGGTCAGATTCAAGCTGGCCGCCACATGATTGGACGCGAACGCGCCGATGGAAACCAGCGCATAGCACAACACAAGCCCGCCGAAGAAGCTGGCCAGCGTGGCCGGTTCGGTCATCGAAGCGGCGAACAGAGGGGCCATAAGCAGCATGGAACAGCCGCCGGCCACGATCACCACGATGTTGAGCGGGGTGAGTACCTCGATGAATCGCGCACGGTTCAAGGTCTTGACATCAGTGCCCTCCAACACCAGCATGCGATATTCGCCGGCCTGATCGTACACGCTGCCGGCCTGCATCACACCGGAGCTGACCGCGGCAAGCACAGCGGCGAACACGAGCGTCAGAATGCCGCCGGTGCCGATGTCGCGAATGAACACGGTGAACGGGTCGTTGGCGTCATCGACCACGGCGGCCGATCCGAAGAATCCGCAGATCGACGTGATGCCGGCGATAAACACGGCCAACGCAATGCCGGACACATTGCGCCAGGCGCGCTTAGGGTTGTCGAGAATACGGCGCATGGCAATCATCGTGGCCGCATCCTTGGGGCGCTTGGCCTTGGCCTTGGCGCGAGCGGTGATCACCCACGTGCCGATAAGATTCACCAGCGCGAAGCACAGCAGCATGAAACCGATGATCACGCCGTACATCACCGCCTGGCCGGCCTGAGCCAGCATGGCCGGGTTCTTGAAGACGATCATGGCCACCACCACGACTACCACGAACAGCACCATACGGGTGCCTGAGGGCAATGCGGTGGCGGTGCGCGAGGTGACACCCAATGGGGTGATTGCCACGCGGCGCAAGGTGACCAGCGACGATATCAGCGCCAAGATGGCCACGCCCGCCAAGGTGATTACCAGCGCCAGCGGGCCGACCCATAGCTGTTCGAAGGTGAACCGCTGCTCCTGGAAGGGAATCAGCATGACTGCCGGCATCAGGGCGCAATAGCCGGCAATGCCGATAAGCGCGCCGATCAGCGCCTGTCCGGCGGCGTCAAGCGCGGTGAGACGCACCACCTGACCGGTGGTCGCGCCGGCCAGACGCAGGGCGGCGAGACGGGCGTCGCGGCGGGATGCGGCCAGTCGTGCGGCGGAACCGGCGAGCGCCACGAACGGCACGACGAGCAGCATGCAGGCGAATACCGCCAACGCCACATAGGCGGTGGAGAATTGGGCCAGGCTCGTCGGGTCGCTGATCTGCCGTTTCCACGCGGCCACCGTATCGGGCCGGCAGGCACCGAAGTCGAACGCGCAGGCGACGGTATGATCGGCCGAAGCCCGCCAGATGAAACCGTGTACGCCGCCGAGCACGGTGAGGAAGATGGTGGTGGCTGCGGCGAAGGCGATGATTGCCAGCATCGAGGTGTGGCCGGCGCTGCCGCGCAAGCCGGGGCGGTGAAACAGCCGCCAGAGGGCGAACGTGCTCATCGCGCGCCTCCTGCGGTGGTTTCGCTCCCGCCGGCTGGAGCTGCCGAGCGTAGCGAGGCTGAGGGTGGTTCAGCGCCCTCGGGCCACCCCCAGTCAGCCTGCGGCTGACAGCCCCCGCCAGCGGGGGCGGAGTTGGGGTTGGCGTCTGTCTGGTGCAGACGGCCGTCCTGCATCATTACGGTACGGCCGCAGAACGAAGCGACGTTGGGGTCGTGGGTGACGACGACCACGGCGGAACCGTTGTCCCGCGCGGCGGCCATGAGAATGCCCATGACCTCGCGGCCGGTGGCTTGGTCGAGCGCGCCGGTCGGCTCGTCGGCGAAGACCACGGCAGGTTTGACGGCGAGTGCACGGGCGATGGCGATGCGCTGCATCTGTCCGCCGCTCATCTCCCCCGGCCGGTGCGTGGCGAGCGCGCGCAATCCCATGCGTTCCAGCCACAGGATCGCCGTGTCGGTGGCGGTGCGGTAGGGCATGCCGTCAAGCATCATCGGCAGGGCGATGTTTTCGACCGCCGGCAGTTCGGGCAGCAGCTGGCCGGACTGGAAGACGAAGCCGAAGTCGTTGCGGCGCAGTTTGGTGCGCTCGGCGTCGCTCATGCGGCTCAGGTCGGCACCACGGAAGATGACGGTGCCGGCGGTCGGCTTAATGATGCCGGCGAGCGCGTGCAGCAAAGTGGATTTGCCGGAGCCGGACGGGCCCATCACGGCTACCGTCTCGCCCTCCCGGAGCGTGAAGTTCACGTGGTTCAGGGCGAGCGTGTGCATGGTCGGCATGGCGAAGCCGGGCTGGGCTGGCTGGGATGGCTGGCCGGCCTGAATGGCACCCGGTCCGGCCGCAGCGGGATTCGCCGACGCATAACCGGCTCCCGTGCCGGCTGGTATCACGCCGGTGACGCCGTGCCCGGCCTGTGCGCGGGCCATGCTGGCGGTGTAGTCCATGACCAGGTCATGGGCCTCGATGACCGGGGCCCACTGCTGGGTGTGCGATGCCGGCTGCTGGAACTGTTGGGGTTGCTGAGACTGCTGAGGCTGAGCCGCCGGTCCCGGCGCCGGCTGAGGCTGCTGCAATTGCGATGCTGCTGTGTTCATACTCCCGAGCGTACGGAGCGAACGCCCAGCCGACCATCGGGCTGCGGTATGAACCTTTCTGGATTACCGGCCCGCTCCTCATCCGCAAGGATTAGAGATACGCAGTCGACGCGACAATCCATATATCAGATGTTCATTGCTCGAGAAGACGAGGAACAGTGGAAGACCGGTTCGGGAGCTGGAACCACATAGGCCGGTTCGGCTGGATATGCGAATCGCACGCACGGTATGTTCAGGGAACCAGCGCGCTGCGCGCCTGTACATCGAACAGACCAAGCAAAGGAGCCCACATGGCCATCGCAATCGACATCCCGCACACACCAATCGTGTCCGTACAAAAGTCGTACAACAGGAGTATGACTACAGAGAATAACAAGAACAGTCGTTTTGAAATGAGACTCACCTAAGAGCAACGTTCCAGAATCGACCAAGCGGCCGAGTCCAAAGGCATGACTTCGTTGCAATGGGCATTATCGAATCTGCTCGCCGCCGCAGATCGGGACATCCATGAAGCTCATATCATTCGGCTCAACAGTAAAGCGTGGAATGATTTCACCGCAGCATTAAACGAACCTATGGGCCTACGTCTGAATGAATTGTTGGAGCGTGATCCCATATGGACGTGACCAACTTCACTGAGCCTCGGCACCTGACTGCGAGCGAGGATATTTCTGGTTTCGACTGCGGCCTGCCATTGGCCAATGATTGGCTGGTTTCCACACACTAAGTGCATACAGCATTGAGCATTCGGAAGCTCCCGGTTGGCTGAGGCGAAATAGTCCGAACCCCATTCCCGTAATTTTGCTAGGCATGATGGGCGTGGATATCAGATTTCAAACCATGCACGTCGACAGTCAGTTACTCCGAGATGCGGTACTTCATTCTCTGAACGATATGATTTTCGGCATATCCCTGAATCATCTAGAATGTTTACTCCGCTCAATGTCCACAATCACCAATGATTAATGGCTGGAGACCGCTATTTGACGCCGACCATTGTCTGAATCGCATTCAGACACAACACTCCTCATTGCGCGCAGACCAGCGAGTTCCGCCGAGTCGGCGATGTGTCTCTTCGGCGGTTGATTTAGGATTTTCCGCATGCGACAGCTGACCACACCGCTAAAAATGCCATTTTTGCACTGACTTGGGGCGGAGGTCGTGGCGAAACGCACGAGGGAACGTGTGTCATCCGATATGGTCATGCCCGCCAGGCATTGAAGCGTCCTGTCTATGCGCGGTTGATGTCCCGGTGGCGGGGTCAATCGATCGACATACGAACCGGGACAGATTCGGCTGTCCCGGTTCGGGATTTCGGCCTCTTTTGGCGAACCGGGACAGGCCCTTCCATGAACACCCGATATATGCAAATCCAAAACCCCGGAATTCCGCCATTCCCCGACGGCGACCATCGCACGATAGGGCGTCAGGTGAATGAGATTCTGTCCCGGTTGCCCAAAAAGAGGCAAAATGACGAACCGGGACAGCGAAATCTGTCCCGGTTGTCCCAAAAGAGACGAAATGACGAACCGGGACAGCAGAATCCGTCCCGGTCCACACGCGGTTCACACGGCATTACCCAAGTGAACTCATCGGCAAAACATTGGCCCAGCCAACACCACTATCGATGTCCAGCACAGGCCAGCTCGTCCAGGCGGGCGGCGAAGCGGGGCCAGTCGGTCTTCATAGCGGTGAGGAGCTTGCGGTTGGGCACGTCGTCAATCGGGACCCAGCAGATTTCCATGCTTTCGTCGTCGTTTGCCTTGGGCTCGACGGTGTGGCCGGGCTTTTCAAAGGCAAACACGGTGGTGTAGGCCCACGGGCCATGGTCCTCGCGGTAGGAGCCGACCACCTCGATGTCTTCGGGGGTGATGTTGGCTTCCTCGTAGCTTTCGCGCAGCGCGCCTTCGATGGACGATTCGCCGTCCGCAGTGGCACCGCCGGGGATACCCCACGTGCCACCTTCGGCGCTCCACGCGGCACGGTGCTGCATGACCACGTGAGTCACCTTGCCGCTCGCCGGGTCGCGGCGAGCCAGCAGAATGCCGGACGCACCGTTGGTGCCCCAATGCTTGCGGCCGCAGGCGCAGTCCACCCAGCCATCGCCGGGCTGATGCACGTTTTCGACCGGCGGCAGAATGCCAGCGTGCTGGTTGCCCGAGGCCTTGCTTTCCGGCTCCAGTTCGCCACGGCCGACATTCCACAGGTCGGTCCACGTGATGCCCAGTTCGCCGGCCAGATGCCGGGCCAGCGGCAAGCTGAGGCCGATGATGCCGTGCGGATCGCCCTCAATACTGTCGATGAACGCACCACCGAAGCCTTCCAGCGTGAACGATCCGGCGACTTCCAGCGGCTCGCCAGTGGCAATGTACCGTTCGACGTCGGCATCGGTGAATTCGCCGAAATGGACTTTGGCGTGGCTTGCGCCGCGCACGGTACGCCCGGTCGCGAAATCGATCAGGCAGTGGCCGGTCCACAGTTCGCCGGTCGCGCCGCTCATGCGCTTCAGTCGTTCGCGGGCCACGGCTTCGCTGTGCGGCTTGCCGTAGCATTCGCCGCCCAAGAGGAACATCGAATCACAGCCGAGAATCAGCGGGCCGACTGTCGCCTCGGTCAGTCCCGGCTGTCCGGCAATAGCGGTGGCGATGGGTTCGGTGACGGTCGGCATATCGATGCCGGAGAAGTCGCGCGTGGTGGCGATTTCCGCCTTGGAATAGTCAATGGGCTTGCCAGCGGCGGCTTCACGCAAGTCTTCGACGGCAGCTTCGCGTTCCGAATCCTTGATTTCCTTGGCCTTGAGCGGGTAGGCGATCACGCGGTCACCGGTCGCAGCGGCGGCAGTATCGGCCACATCACGATACGCACGATGAACGGCCTCGGCCTTGGCCGCGGCCAGAATCATCACGCGCTGCTTGATGCTCAAATCGTCGACGGTGACGCCTTCTTCACGGGCGGCCGCTTCCAGCGCAGCAGGCTCATCCACATGCGAGACGCGAATTGTGGGGCAGATACCCGCCGAATACAGCACGTCACGGCGAGGCTTGGACTTGGAAGCAAGAATTAGTGGAATGGGCATGACTTAAGTCCTTATGCTCCCGCTGGCGGGAGCTGTCGAACGAAGTGAGACTGAGGGTGGTCTCTGCCGGTATGGCGGACCACCCTCAGACCGCCTGCGGCGGCCAGCTCCCGCCAGCGGGAGCCTTCTCCTCGACTTAGCGACGCTCGATTTCGACGCCGGCGGTGTTGATGGGCAGGTGAAGCACACGCCAATGGCCGGAAGCAAGCTGCTCCGATGCGATCTGGTCGATGGCTTCGCGGGCGTTGCCGTAATGCAGCACGAGCACGCAGGGGCCGGCACCGGAGACTGCGGCGGCATAGCCCTTGGAGCGGAAGAGCGCAATGAGCTCGGTGGACGGCGGCATCAGGGCACCGCGATACGGCTGGTGCAGTTTGTCCTGCGTGGCGGTGAACAGCAGCGCGTTGGACTGGGCCTGAGCGGCCGCAAGCTCGTCGGCGAACGCCGATTCACGGGTTCCGCCAGAGCAAGCGCACGTATCGGCATCCTGAGCCGGGGCAGCGGCGACGCCGGACTTGCCCTGCTGGGCGGCCTGAGCCAGCACCACGGGATTCATCGCAGCGGGCAGCAGCCCCACGCGAGACACGTTGTAGACGGCGTCCTTGTATGGCAGTTCCCTAGGCAGCGCCTGACGGGCCTTCTCAGTGGACAGCTCATAGTCGGGCACGAACACGGCGGCGGTGATGGACGGGTCCACCGGGTAGTTGACGGCGTGGAATCCGCCGTGCAGCGGTTCACCACCAGGAACGGCGACCGAGCCGACGCCTTCTGCGGTTTCGAAGTCCCAAGAGACGGTCAGGCCACCGAACACAGCCGGGGCCACATTGTCCGGGTGGCCTTCGATCTGGGCGGCCATATCGAAGATGGCCGGACGGTTGAGGTCACCGGTCTGGGCGAAGGCCGCGGCGGCGGCGATGCCGGCCACAATGGCCTCGGCGGAAGAGCCCATGCCACGAGCCTGAGGGATGTTGTTGGTCGCTTCCAGCGTGAAGCCGAGTCGGCCGAGGCCGAACGTGGCACAGGCACGGCGGAAGGTGGAGACCACGAGGTGGGTTTCGTCGCATGGGAGGGCGTCGGCACCCTCGCCGTGGATGATCACGTGGGCAATGCCGTCGTTCGGGTCGTCGTTGAGCGTGAAAGTGAGCTCGTCATGGTAGTCGAGCGCCAGACCCACGGTATCGAAGCCGGAGCCGAGGTTGGCGGACGTGGCGGGCACGCGCACGTGAACGCTATTGCAGATTGGGTTCATGGTTGTTCCTTAAAAAGGAGCTCCCCTTGTCAGGGGAGCTTGGGTATTCAGCTTTCAACTCACGGGCAGCCGTTCGACCGCCTCATCAGAGGGAGCCTAGACGGTGTCAGTCCAGCACGCGCAGGATGGACGGGTCACCGGTGACGAAGTCGAGCGCCTGCACGGCCTTGACGGTGTTGCGCAGGGTTTCCTCGTCGGTCAGGTGGGTCACGATGCGCAACTGCTGAATCTCGCCGTCGTAGCCGGGGTCGGTCATGGTGGGCTTCAGATCCTGGTTCACACCGTTGATGGAGACACCGTTCTTGGCGAACTCGGCGGCGATGGCGGCCAGCACGCCCGGCTTGTCGTGGATCAGGAAGCGCACGGCGAATGCAGCCTTGGAGGCGGTAATCGGAGCCTTCGGCAGATTCTTGTACAGCGGGATGGACGGGCCGGTGCAGCCAGCAGCAATGTGGCGGGCTTCGGTCACCACGTCGCCCACGACGGCGGAGGCGGTCGGAGCGCCGCCGGCGCCACGGCCGTAGAACATGAGGTCGTCGGCGGCCTCGGCCTTGACGAACACGGCGTTGAAGGAGCCGTGCACGGAGGCCAGCGGGTGGTTCTCGTCGATCAGGGCCGGGTAGACGCGGGCGGAGACGCCGGCCTCGCCGTTCTCGACCACGGCGAGCAGCTTGATGACCTTGTGTTCGGCGGTGGCTGCGGCGATGTCGTCGGCGGTGATCTTGGTGATGCCCTCAACGGACACATCGTCGATGGTCACGGAGGTGTGGAAGCCGAGGGTGGCCATGATGGCGGCCTTGTTGGCAGCATCGTAGCCTTCGATGTCGCCGGTCGGGTCGGCTTCGGCGTAGCCCTTGGCCTGGGCGTCCTTGAGCACGTCGTCAAACTGGAGACCCTTGGTGGTCATCTCGTCGAGGATGTAGTTGGTGGTGCCGTTGACGATGCCGAGCATGCTGGTCACCTTGTCGCCGACCAAGGACTCGCGCAGCGGGCGCAGGAACGGAATCGCGCCACCCACAGCGGCCTCGAAGTAGATGTCGACGCCCTTGGCCTCGGCGGCGGAGTAGATCTCCGGGCCGTACTTGGCCAGCAGCGCCTTGTTGGCGGTGACCACGGAAGCACCGGATTCGATGGCGGCAAGCACGAACTTGCGGGCCACGGTGGTGCCGCCGATGAGCTCGATGACGATGTCCGAGTTGGTGGCCACGCTCAAAGTATCGGTGGTGACGATGGACTGGTCGATCCACGGGAACTTCTCAGTTTCCTTCGGGTCGAGGCAGGCGACGCCGGTCAGTTCGACCGGGCGGCCGATACGAGCGGACAGTTCGTCCTTCTGCTCGACAATCAGGCGGGCGGTCTGGGAGCCGACGGTGCCGGCACCAAGCAGGCCTACGCGAATCGGGGTTTCGTTGTTGCGAGCCAATTCAGGGTCCTTCCAAAAAGTTTTCTATATCCCACCGCTATTTTACGGATTATTTCCGACAGCAGACCGAAAGTACTCATCAAAGCTGACGGTCCTTTTCGTATTATGACGGATTTGGCCGCACATTACAGACTGTCAGGCGCTCGCCTCTGCACGTGGATCACTCGCTGACGTCGAGGTTGAGTAGGTCGTCTACGGTCTGGCGGCGGAGCATGACGTGCGCACCGGACTCGCTGACAGCAACCACCGCCGGAATCAGCGCTTGGTTGTAGTTGCTGGCCATGGTGCGGCCGTATGCGCCGGTAACCGGCACGGCGAGAATGTCACCGCGCTTCAAATCGGCGGGCAACTGCACCTCGTGAACCACGATGTCGCCGGATTCGCAGTGCATACCGCACACACGGGCAAGCATCGTTTCAGCGGAACCGGTGCGATTCGCCAGACGCGCGGTGTAGTCGGCACCGTAGAGTGCCGGGCGAATGTTGTCGGACATGCCGCCATCCACAGACACATACACGCGCTCGGCAATCGGGTTGCCGTCACTGTCTTTGGCATCGGACAAGTGCACGTGCTTGATGGTGCCCACGCGGTACAGGGTTACGCCGGCGGGCGCCACGATGTAGCGGCCGGGCTCGAAGCTGATGGCCGGGACGGGCATGCCGAGCGCACGGTTGGTGCTGTTGACCGCATCCGCCAAGCGAGTGAGTTCCACGTCAATGTCCATTGAATCTTCGCCATCGGTGTAGGCCACGGAGTAGCCGCCGCCGAGGTCGATTTCGGGCAGGATGTAGGCGTCGGTGGCCCACAGGGTCTTGCGCAGCAGCATCATGCGCTTGGCCGCGTGAATGAAGGCGTCCGCATCGTGGATGTTGGAGCCGATGTGCGAGTGGGCTCCGACCAGTTCGAGTACGTCCTGGTTGGCGAGGATGGTCTTGAGCACGGCGATGGACGGACCGTCCGCAATGGCTTCCATCGCGGCGGCCAGCGCCTTGTCTGTGTCGGAGACTTCCTCGTGGCTCAGGTCGTACGGGTACTTGACGTCGTAGTGCAGCTCGCGCTCTGATTTCTCGGTCTTTTCCGCGCCATTTTCCGGGGAATGCGTCGCAGAGATACGCGCGTTGGTAGCGGCAGGCGTCACGTCTTTGAGGTCGTTCAGCACGTCGAGCACGGCGGCGTCGGCCCCGGCGGCCAGCAGCGGCACGCCGAACTTCTGGTCCTCGTGAGCAGTGGAGATGTACTCGTGGCCGCCGGCGTGGACACCGACGGTGACGCGCAGCATCACACGGGCGCGTTTGCCGAGCTTGCGGGCGATGGCAGCAACGCGCTCCGGCTCGTCGGGCTCGTCGATCACGATTTTGGCGAAGCCCTGTTCGATGGCCAGCGCGATTTCCTCATCGGACTTGTTGTTGCCGTGCAGCACCAGACGACGTCCGGGAACGCCAGCGGCGAGGGCGATTTTCATCTCGCCCATCGTGCAAGTGTCCACAAACATGCCGGCCTCGGTGACCAATCGCACGACTTCTTTGGACAAGAACGCCTTGCCGGCAAAGCTCACGTGCGTAGTGGAGGTGTTGAATGCTTCGGCGGCAGCGCGCACGAAGTGCCTAGCACGTGCGACTACTTCATCAGTGTCGATGAGATAGAGCGGCGAGCCGAACTCGTCAAGCAGCGATTCGGCGGTACGACCATGAAATTCGATGGAGCCTTCGGCATTCACAGCCGTAGCGGCCGGCCAAATTGGAGAAATAGGCATAATCACATCTTTTCGGGGGCGGTGACGCCGAGGAGGTCGAGGCCGTTGGCGATGACCTGCTGGACGGCGTCATTGAGCTTCAGGCGGGCGGCGGCACGGGCCGGCTCCGGGTTCTTGGCAATCTCCAAGGCCTTGCGAGCCTCGTCGTCGCCACGGGTTTCCGGATCGGTCAGGGCCATCGGCACCACGCGCTCTACGTTGTACCACTTGTGATAGGTGGCGGCCAGTTCTTCGAGGTAACGGGCCACCTTGTGCGGCTGGCGGTCGTCGGCCGCAGTGGCGAGCACGCTCGGGAACTGGGCGAGGGCGGCGAGCACTTCGCCGTCGGCCTCGGTGTCGAGCAGGGCCAGGTCGGCACCCTCGTAGCTGATGCCGGCAACGGCTGCGTTGCGGTCCACGTTCTTGGAGCGGGCGTGCGCGTACTGCACGTAGTACACCGGGTTGTCGTTGGTGTGCGAGGCGAGCAGGGCCAGGTCGATGTCGAAGTTCTGGTTGTAGTCGGAGCGGGCCAGCGAGTAGCGGGCGGCGTCCACGCCGACCACGGAGACCAGATCGTCGATGGTCACGACGTTGCCGGCGCGCTTGGACATGCGCACGGGCTTGCCGTCCTTCATCACGTTGACCAGCTGGCCGATGAGAATCTGCATGTTCTTGCCGGGCTCGTCGCCGAAGGCCGCGCACATGGCCATCATGCGGCCGATGTAGCCGTGGTGGTCGGCGCCAAGCATGTAGATGGCCACGTCAGCCGGGTTTTCGGCGCGATGGCGCTTGTCCCAGTAGTAGGCGATGTCGGCGGCGAAGTAGGCGAACTCACCATTGGACTTGATGATCACACGGTCCTTGTCGTCGCCGTGCTTGGTGGATTCAAACCAAGTGGCGCCGTCCTTGTCGAAAATGTCGCCGCGGGACTTGAGCTCTTCGATGGCGGCGTCGACCTTGCCGTCGGCGTACAGGCTGTTCTCATGGAACCAGACGTCGAAGTTCACGCGGAAGTCCTTCATGGACTTCTGAATCTCATCGAACATCATCGGCACAGCGCGCTTGCGGAATTCCTCGCGCACTTCGGTGTCGGCCTCGCCGAGCGGTTCACCGTCGTCGTTGAGGCCTTGATCCTGGTGGGCCAGTGCGGTCAGGTCCACGCCGTCGGACTCGGCTTCGGCCTGAACACGGGCGGCGATCTCGTTGATGTAGGCACCCTTGTAGCCGTCGCACGGGGTTTCGGTCTGGTAACCGGCCTCGCCGAGGTTGTTGGCCTCAGCCCAAGCGGCGACCAGCGACTTGGCGAAGCGGTTGATCTGCTCGCCGTGATCGTTGAAATAATATTCGCGCACCACCTTGGCACCGTTGGCCTCGAGCACGCGGGCCATGGCGTCGCCGACGGCAGCCCAACGAGTGCCGCCGATGTGAATCGGACCGGTGGGGTTGGCGGAGACGAACTCGAGATTCAGGGTCTGGCCTCCCAGATGGGCGTTGCGGCCGTATTCGTTGACCTTGTTGAGATGCTTGTCGGTGTCGGTCATGGCACCGGCGGCGAGTACGGTGTCCACCACGGCGGCGGCCGAGGCGGAGTCGAGCGTGATGTTGATGAAGCCGGGGCCTGCCACCTCGACCTTGGCGATGCCGTCGGCTTCGGCGAGCGCGGCGGCGAACGGCTCGGCCAGATCGCGCGGCTTCATGCCGGCCTTCTTGGCCAGCTGCATGGCGATGTTGGAGGCCCAGTCGCCATGCGCGCGGTCCTTCGGGCGCATCACGGCGAGCTTGTCGACGGGCGGAATCAGCTCGTCGGTCAACGCGCCGGCCTGGCCGGCGGCGACGAGGTTGTGGGCAATGCTGGAAATCAGTTCACTTAAGGCTTCAGGACTCATTCTTCTAAGGATACTGAGAACGGCGACACTTGCGCCCTGGTATGCCTATATGCTGCCCCTGCTGGCGGGGGCAAGCACACAGCCGAAAGATACCAAGCGAAAAAGGGTAGGCGACAATCGCCGGAATCGTTGGAGGCTCGCCGAAACCGCTATACATACCGTCGGTCGGTATCTATAGTGATCTGCAACATCAAGCACAGTAGGGAGGCCACCATGGCACGTAACGCTCACCCCGAGGTGACGCGCACCCGCATCCTCGACGCCGCACAACGGCTGTTCATGGCCCAGGGCTATGAGCACACCTCCATCCAGAACATCGTGGACGAGCTCGGCGACCTCTCCAAAGGCGCGATCTACCATCACTTCAAATCCAAGGAAGCCATCCTCGAAGAGCTCACCAACCGAGACAACAATATGCAGGACGACTTCAACGAATCCGTCATGAATCGCACTGACCTTACCGCCCTCGAAAAGTTCCGCGTGCTATGGCGGCATTCGATGACCAAGCAAGACCACGTGCAGATCATGCGAGCCGCCATGCCGATGCTGAGCGATCCGGTTTCGTTCGCCGCGAATATGCAGGTATGGAGCAAGCATCTGCCCGAACGCTTCCTGCCGCTGATCGAGGCGGGCGTCAAGGATGGCTCCATCCCCACCGAGTATCCGCGCGAGGCCGCAGAGCTGCTTTCGTTGCTGCCGAATTATTGGCTGATGCCGTATTTCTACCCGGTGACCCTGCCCGAAATGGAGCATCGCATCCGCTGCTTGGCCACCATGCTCGACGCGATCGGCGTGCCGATTTTCGATGACGAGCTCATCACGGTCGCCGCGAAGGGCATGATGACGTTCGCAGGGGAGCCGGAGAAAGGCTCAGAATGAATAGCACAGTGAAACCCGAGAATGACATCGCCGGCACCGCCACCCAACGCCCGCTGCTGTCCCGCGACTTCGTGCTGCTGGTCGCCGGACAAGGCATCTCGCTGTTCGGCAATGTGATGCTGCGATTCGCGATGTCGATGTGGGTGCTGGACGAAACCGGCTCAGCCACCATCTTCGCCTCGGTGCTGGCCATCTCCATCGTGCCGACCATCCTGCTCTCCCCGTTCGGAGGCGTGCTGGCCGATCGCGTCAACCGCCGCACCATCATGGTGGCGCTCGACGCCATCTCCGCCGTGCTCGTGCTGGCGAGCGCCATCGTCTTCGCCACCACGGGCTTCCATATCGTAGCCATCGCCACCATGCAGGTGCTGCTCGCCGTGCTCGGCGCCTTCGAAACCCCGACCGTGCAGGCCGCACTCCCCCAGATGTTCCGGCAGTACGGCCCGGCCACCATGCGCCAAGGCATGGCCGTGATCAATCAGGTCCAACAACTAAGCAGTCTGCTGCCGAGCTTCCTCGGCGGCGTGCTGTATGCGATGTTCGGCATCCGTCTCATGATGATCATCGCCATCGCAAGCTTCGCCGGCGCAGCCGCGCTCGAATGCTTCATCCGCCTCAGTGCCCCGGATCGCGGCGACGAGGAGCTGCCCACCCCACTTGAAGACCTCAAGGCAGGCGTGCGATTCCTCATCAAGGACCGGCCGAACGTGTTCAGACTGCTGTTGTTCGCGGCGGCGCTCAACTTTGTGCTTATCGGCTATTCCGGCGTCGGCTTCCCGTACACGATTCGTACAGTGCTCGGCTTCGACGCCACTGTCTACGGCATCGCCGACGGCCTGATCGGTGTTTCCGGCGTGGCGGGCGCATTCATCGCCGGCCTGTTCGCCGCCAAGCTCACGATGCGCTGGCTGCCGGGGCTGATGGCGACGCTTACGCTGGCCATGGTCCCACAGGGTATTGTGTTCCTGCTGCCGGTCGACGCATGGACCAAACTCGTGGTGCTGATCGTATTCACCTGCGGCACGATGGTCGCCAGTTGCTTCACGAATCTCATCGCCGTGCCCGCCATCCAGCTCAGTACGCCCGAGGCAATGGCCGGCAAAGTGATGTCCATGGCCGCGGCCGTGAGCATGTGTGCCCAGCCGCTCGGCCAGATGGTGTACGGCTGGGCCTACGACCAAATGCCGGTCGCCATCGTGCTGTTCATCACCACCGCCCTGTTCGCCGTGCTCACCGTGCTGATGGTTCCGCTCGCCAAGCAGTTCGAGGACTGACGATCGGCGCGCACGCCACATCCTGCCGCCCGGCCATAATTGAATCACCGCACGAAAAGGCACGAAAAGGCACGAAAGAGGTACCTATGGCCACGCTCAACCCCCAATCATTGGTCACGTTGTGGCAAATCGAACAGTATGGTTCGTTCTCCGCCACGGCCAAGGCCACGGGTTGGTCGCAGCCGGCCATCAGCCAGCAGATCAAAAAGCTGGAGGCACAGTGCGGTTCGACTCTGGTGCAACGCACCTCGCATGGTGTGGAACTCACCGCCACCGGTTCGATGCTCGCCCGCCACGGCGAGGCCATCGCCGATCGGCTGGAGCGGGCGGCCCGTGAGGTCGAGGATTATCGGCATCATCGGTTTGCTCACCTACATTTGGTGGCCCCACCGTCAATCTGCTCTACTATCGCGGCCCGTACCGTGGTCAAGCTCAGTATGTTCACGGACATCGAGCTGAGCCTGATTCAGATGGAGCCGCCGGAGGCGATCGGTCTGATTTCCCAAGGCAAGGCCGATACCGCCGCCGTGTTCCGCTACAGCAGCATCCCGAACTTCCTGCACATCGGCGACGACCTGACCTTCCATTCGCTGGGTTACGATCCGATGCGACTGCTGGTGCGCCGCTCCAGCGGCATCGCCAAACGATTCGAGGAGACCGGCGAACCTGTGCCGCTGTCCGCCGCCAAAGACGAGCATTGGATCGCCGGCTGCCCCACCTGCCGCGCAAATTTGGTGAAACTGGCCACCCGTGCCGGATTCAAGCCGGATATCCGCCACTGCACGGATGATTACTGGGCCACGCAGAACCTGGTCGAGGTTGGTATGGGCGTCTCGCTGGTGCCGGCGCTCGATACGCATATCAACTTGCAGGGCGATCTGGTGGCCTGTCCCATTGCCGACGATTTTGCGGCGCGCGAGGTCGGCATCGTGACTCGTGCCGGCGACCATCGCCCCGCGCTTGGTTCATTGCTCGAGGAGCTCGAGCGCACGTCACTCAAATATTTGAGTGCCAAGTAGTCGCACAGCGATAAGCAAGCTTGCGAGCGCCATCACGATTTCGGGGAGCCAGACCGTTGAGCAGCCCTTCTGCACCGGGAACAATGACATGTTATGAGCATGAACAACATTCCCCAGTCAACGACTTTGAGCAACACAACCGCCGGCACCTCTTGCTTTGATGCCAATCACATCGACGTGACGACCATCGAGGATCTGGAGCAGGTCGGTTCGGATAAATGGACCCGTTACCCCGGCTGCATCGGCGCATTCATCGCCGAGATGGATTACGGTCTGGCACCGTGCGTGGCCGAAGCCATCGAAGAGGCTACTGAACGTGGCGCGCTCGGCTACATTCCCGACCCGTGGAAGAAGGAGGTCGCCCGCTCGTGCGCCGCATGGCAGCGCCGCTACGGCTGGGAGGTGGATCCAACGTGCATCCGCCCGGTGCCGGACGTGCTGGAGGCGTTCGAAGTGTTCCTGCGCGAGATCGTGCGCGCCGGTAACTCCATCGTGGTACCGACTCCGGCCTATATGCCGTTCCTAAGTGTGCCGCGTCTGTATGGCGTGGAGGTCCTTGAGATTCCGATGCTGTGCGCGGGCGCCGGCGAGAGCAGCGGGCGCAATGATGAATGGCTGTTCGATTTCGACGCCATTGAGCAGGCGTTCGCGAACGGCTGCCATGCCTTCGTGCTGTGCAACCCGCACAACCCGATCGGCAAGGTATTGACGCGCGAAGAAATGCTGCGATTGTCCGATCTGGCCGCCAAGTACGACGTGCGTATATTCTCCGATGAGATTCACGCGCCGTTCGTCTACCAAGGCCACACGCATGTGCCATTCGCCTCAATCAACCGGCAGACGGCCATGCAGGCTTTCACCTCCACTTCAGCCTCGAAGTCGTTCAACATTCCCGGCACCAAGTGCGCGCAGGTGATTCTCACCAATCCGGACGATCTGGAACTATGGATGAGGAACGCGGAATGGTCCGAGCACCAGACGGCCACCATCGGTGCCATAGCCACCACTGCGGCCTATGACGGCGGCGCGGCATGGTTCGAGGGCGTGATGGCATATATCGAGCGCAATATCGCGCTGGTCAACGAGCAGATGCGCACGAGATTCGCCAAGGTGCGCTATGTGGAGCCGCAGGGCACGTATATCGCGTGGCTGGATTTCTCGCCACTGGGCATCGGCGACCCGGCCAACTATTTCTTTAAGAAGGCCAACGTGGCGTTGACAGACGGCCGTGAATGCGGCGAGGTCGGGCGCGGTTGCGTGCGTATGAACTTCGCCATGCCCTACCCGCTACTGGAGGAATGCTTCGACCGCATGGCCGCCGCGCTCGAGGCGGACGGGCTGTTGTAGAAAATTGTGGCTCCCCTCAGAGAGGGGAGCCGAGGAACGGCCGAATTAATCGAAGTCGGCACCCAACGCTTCGAGTTTGCCGCGGAAGTCGGCGTAGCCTCGGTCGATCAGGCTGATGCCGTGCACGTCCGAGGGGCCTGACGCGGCCAAGGCCGCGATCAGATGGCTGAACCCACCACGCAGGTCCGGCACGTCGATGTCGCGTCCGGTCAGCGGGGTCGGTCCGAAGATCACGGCGGAATGCTTGTAGTTGCGCTGCCGGAAACGGCACGGCAGCGAGCCCAGGCACTCGCGGTACAACTGGATGGTGGCACCCATCTCGACCAGCGGCTTGGTGAAGCCGAAACGGTTCTCGTACACGGTCTCGTGCACGATCGACAGGCCGTTGGCCTGGGTCAGGGCCACCACGAGCGGCTGCTGCCAGTCGGTCATGAACCCGGGATGCACGTCCGTCTCGATCGCCACGGGCTTCAAGTCCCCGCCCGGATGCCAGAAACGAATGCCCTTGTCCGTCACCTCGAATTTGCCGCCCACCTTGCGGAACACGTTGAGGAACGTGATCATCTCCGGCTGGGTGGCACCCTTGACGAAAATGTCACCGTGCGTGGCGAGCGCGGCGGACGCCCAGGACGCCGCCTCGATGCGATCCGTCAGCGACGTGTGCGTGTACCCCTGCAGTTCCTTGACACCCTCGATGCGGAAGGTGCGATCAACGTCCACAGAAATGATTGCACCCATCTTCTGCAGCACGCACACCAGATCCATGATCTCCGGCTCAGTGGCCGCGCCCGATAGTTCGGTCTTGCCCTCGGCCAGCACGGCCGCCAGTAAAGTCTGCTCGGTGGCGCCCACCGACGGGTAGGGCAGGTGGATCTTCGCGCCGTGCAGGCCGTTGGGCGCGGTGATGTGGATGCCGTCCTTGTGTTCCTTGTCCACCGTGGCGCCCAGCTTGCGCAGCGTCTCCAGATGGAAGTCAATCGGACGTCCGCCAATCGCGCAGCCGCCCAACGCGGGAATGAACGCTTCACCCAAACGGTGCACGAGCGGGCCGGAAAACAGGATCGGGATGCGCGACGAACCGGACAGTGTATCCACGTCGGCCACATCGGCCAGCTGCACACGCGAGGCGTCGATGGCCACAATGCCGTTCGCACCGTCCACATCCACGTCCACGCCGTGCAGACGTAGCAAATCGGACACCACATGCACGTCACGAATCTCCGGCACGTTCTTCAGCACCGACTTGCCCGGTGCCAGCAACGCGGCGACCATCGCCTTGCTCACGAAGTTCTTCGCGCCACGCACCTTGATCGTGCCATTCAAAGGCTTGCCGCCCTCGACATGCAACACGTCATCCGGATTCTCAGCCACGCCACTCTCCTCAATCAATCAAGATTCAAAAAATGCTACCGTCCAGTTTGCCATAAGCCATGTGCCGACTCCGTGAAATGCACCCCAGCCGAACTTTGATCACCGTGCACAACGGATCCCATACCCCCGTCGAATCAAACCGATAACGTGATCTTCCTCACATTTGCCGCCACGGCGTTCTCCATACTTCTACGCTACGATTCAGGGCAATGGCATCAGACGCCATGTCCACAAGCAAAGGAGCATTCATGACCACAGTCGCCGTCATCGGCTGCACGCACGCCGGCACGTTCGCCACCACCTCGATTCTCGCCGAGCACCCCGATTGGACCGTCCATGTTTTCGAGCGCAACGGTACGCTGTCCTTCCTCTCCTGCGGCATCGCCCTGTGGGTGGGCGACCACGTATCCGACCCGAAGAAAATGTTCTACTCCTCCCCTGCCGCTCTGGCCGAAGCCGGCGCGACCATGCATATGCGCACCGACGTGACGTCCGTGGACCTCGACGCCAGAACCCTCACCTACCGCGCGCTGGACGAGGCCGGAGACCCCGCCGAACAGACCCTCGCTTTCGACAAACTGGTCGTGACCACCGGCTCGCGCCCGGTCATCCCGCCGATCCCCGGCATCGACAGCCCGCATGTGCTGCTGTGCAAGAACTGGGATCACGCCATCGCCATCAAGGAAAAGGCGAAAACCGCCAAGTCGGCAGTGGTGATCGGGTCGGGCTATATCGGCGCGGAAATCGCCGAGCAGTTCAGCGTCACCGGCGTCAAGACCACGCTGGTCGACGGCCTTGATCGCCCGCTGGCCAATAATTTCGATAAGACCATCACCGATCAGGTGGCGGCCGCGTTCGAGGAGCACGGCGTCACGCTCGCGCTCGGCCAGAAGGTGGTCGAGTTCCGCGACAATGACGACGACACCGTCACTGTGGTCACCGAAAAGGGCGAGTACACGGCCGAAATGGCGATTCTGGCCGTCGGCTTCCTGCCGAACACCGACCTGCTCAAGGGCAAGGTGGACATGCTGCCGAACGGCGCGATCGTGGTCGACGACTACATGCAGGCGTCCGCGCCGGGCGTGTACGCCGCCGGCGACTCCGCCACCGTGTTCTACAACCCCACCGGCCAGCACGATTACATTCCGCTGGCCACCAACGCGGTGCGCCAGGGCCTGCTGGTGGGCCGCAACATCGAGACGCCGACCGTGAAGTACATGGGCACGCAGGCCACGTCCGCCGTACAGCTGTACGATCTCTCGCTCGCCGCCTCCGGCCTGACCCGCGCCGGTGCCGAACGCCGCGGGCTCACGGTCCGCGAGACCTCGCTCACCGAGGATTATCGCCCGGACTTCATGCTCACCACCACCCCAGTCACGTCGATTCTGACCTGGGACCCGGAAACCCGCAAGGTCAAGGGCGGCCAGTTCTGTTCCAAGGCCGATATCTCCGGCGCGGCAAACGTGATTTCCATGGCGATTCAGGCCGGCTTCACCATCGACCAGCTCGCCAACGTGGACTTCCTGTTCCAGCCGAACTTCGACAAGCCGGTCTACTACGTCGGCGCCGTGGCCATGAAGGCGGCGGCCGAGTAAGACGGCTGTACCCACCGCAAAAAGAAACCCCGGCGTGATGGGCGCCGGGGAGAGAAAGGAGAGAAGAAGAAGAAAGAGGTTAAGTTATGCAGCTTGTTCGGCCGTGATTACATATAACAACACCAGTTTCAATGCAACGTGGGCACTGGCTGGGAATTGTCTGGGAATCACGGCCCGTACAGGCTGTTTCTTGTTTTGGAGCCGATTTACCGGCTCGCCTTGATCTTGTGGGCCAGCTCGGCGTCCCACATCGCGCCGGTTGCGGACATCACCGAATCCGCGCCGGCGTTTCTGTATGCCTGATAGTCGGCCGGCGAAACCACGCCGCCCACGCCATTGATCTTGAAATCAAGACCGAGCTTCTCGCGGATCGCGGCCAGACGGGCGACCATGTCGAGGCCGGCACCACGAATCGCATTGCCACACACGCCGGAGCGATCACGGCCTGCACCGGGCAGGGCCTGATTGCCATTGGCATCGACCAGTTTGGCGGAAATCGTATTGATGGTGCTGAATCCCTGCACAGTGCCGTGGCCCACGGTGGAACGCACCATGAGTTCAAGGTCGCCGTCGCTGGGGATGTAGGCGAGCTTGACCATCAGCGGGATGTCGCCGATCTCCTGCTTCACGGCCTCGGTGATGCGGCCCACGAGCAGCGGATTGTGGCATAGCAGGCGGTTGTGGCCCTCGTTGGGGCAGCTGGTGTTCATCACCATGAGCTTGGCACCGGTTTCTTTGACCAGGCGGGCGGTGGTGGCATGGTCGGCGATGTATTCCTCCTCGCTCATGCCCTCCACACGCGAGCCTTGGAAGCTCGGGACCAGCACTTGACCGGGACCGGCGGCCTCGATGGCGGCGCGCATGTCCGGCTGCCAGACGTCAGGGCTCTGCGAGGGCACACCGAAGCTGTTGGAGATGGAAATCGGCTGTTCATAGTTGGTGTCGGCCAGCACGCCTTCGTCCAGTTCGGCGCTGCCCGGCGTCAGTGAACCGTCCGCCGACTTGGGGTGTACGGCGAGCACGTTCGGGAACGGGTTGCAGCCCCAGGCGCGCGAACGCACGGTTTTGTAGGTCGCCAGATCGAAACCCATGTGGAAAGCGGCCGTGGTGAAACGGCTGTTGAGCAGCGGGCCTGCGGGAATGCCGAAAGGCAGATTGACCGGCTGGCCCAAAAAGGTGGCCAAGGCACCCTCGGAGGCACCCTCGCTGGTGGTTCCGGCGGCATCGGCACCGTTGCCATCCTTCAGCGTCTCGGCGAACGCGCCGAACGGCCCTTGCTCATAGTTGTCTTCGTAACTGCGGCTGACATCGTAAAACGGCTCAAAATCACTCATGCTTCAACGATAAGCCAACCTGCATGCGCACACGCACACTCAACCCATCATCGCGCCGACAAACGAAATAATGGCGAAAGCGGCATTGGCTACCACAAAGATGATGAACGTCGGAGCTGCCCAGCCAAAGTACGTGTCTGGAATACTACGATTCGTACGGTGATATTGGCGCAAACTTAAATAGTGCAAACACACCCTAGAAGAGATAGGAGGGAATGGCACTTTCTCGCGTTGTTGGTGGAAGTATTTGGGATGCTAAGCGAGTTGCCGCATTGGAACCAGACGATTGCGTGAAGTGACCCTATACGTAAAAGGTCTCACTGGCGAGAGCCAGTGAGACCTCTGTTTGATGCGATGCGAGCGACCCAATAATCTCAATCAGACACAGAGCCAACGGCCCTGGGCCTGCAATTATGGACTCGCCTTTCGGCGAGGCTCAATGCTGGCCTCGCTGCTGTCGCAGCTCGGCAGGCCGATCGCGGCTAAATAATGCCTCGATCGGCCAACGGCCCTGTCCAGTCTGCGTCCTCAGGCTCGCGGGCGGACTCGATTCTTTCTTCGGCCCAGTGTTTGGCGGGGATGGTCTTGGGCTTGAAGGGGAACTTTTCGGCGCGCATCTTTTCGTAGGCGGCGATGTCGTCCTCGTGCTGCAGCGTCAGATCGATATCGTCGTAGCCGTTCATCAGACGCCAACGCACGTAATCGTTGACCTCGAACGGCAGGGTCACGTCGCCGCAAGTGACAGTGCGGGTCTCCAGCGAGACAGTCATCTCACGACCAGGCTCTTCCTCCAGTAGCTTCCACAGGAGTTCGACGGACTCCTGCGGCATAATCGCGGCCAGCACGCCGTTCTTGGCGGTGTTGCCGTAGAAGATGTCGGCGAAGCTCGGCGCGATGACCACGCGGAAACCGTAATCGTGCAGCGCCCACACGGCGTGCTCGCGGGAGGAGCCGATGCCGAATTCGGGGCCGGCGACCAGAATCTGGCCCTTACCGGCGTATTCCGGCTTGTTGAGCACGAAGTTCGGGTCTCGGCGCCATGCGTAGAACAGGGCGTCATCGAAGCCGGACTTGGTCACGCGCTTCAAGAACACAGCGGGAATGATCTGGTCGGTATCGACGTTGGAGCGGCGCAGCGGCACGCCCACGCCGGTCAGTGTGGTGAGTTTTTCCATAACAATTTTCCTTTCGGGGATCTCTCCCCCAGTCAGTCTTCGACTGACAGCCCCTCGTCAGAGGGGGCTCACGTGTATTGACTCAGAGATCGGCGGGAGACGAGATTGTGCCGCGGATGGCGGTGGCGGCGGCTACGGCCGGCGACGCCAGATGCGTGCGCGAGCCCTTGCCTTGGCGGCCCTCGAAGTTACGGTTCGAAGTGGAAATCGAGCGCTCGTTCGGCACCAGCTTGTCCGGGTTCATGCCCAGGCACATCGAGCAGCCGGCGTTACGCCATTCGGCGCCAAAGTCCTTGAACACCTTATCGAGGCCTTCCTTCTCCGCCTGCAAACGCACGCGGGAGGAGGCCGGCACCACCAGCACGCGGTGGATGTTCTCGGCCTTGCGGTGGCCCTTCATAATCGCGGCGGCCTGGCGCAAATCGTCGATACGACCGTTGGTGCACGAACCAATGAACACGGTGTCCACGGCGATGTCCTTGATCGGCATGCCTGGCTTCAAACCCATGTATGTAATCGCACGTTCGGCGGCGGCGCGCTTGGTGGCGTCGGCGATCTTGCCCGGCTCCGGCACGGAGGCGGTGATCGGCAGACCTTGGCCGGGGTTGGTGCCCCACGTCACATATGGACCGAGCTTGGTGGCGTCAATATCCACCACCTTGTCGAATACGGCATCGTCATCGGTCTTCAGCGTCTTCCAGTACGCCACGGCCTGATCCCACAGCTCGCCTTCCGGCGCGTGCGGACGGCCCTTCAGGTACTCGAACGTGGTCTCGTCCGGCGCGATCATGCCGGCACGCGCACCGGCCTCGATGGACATGTTGCACACGGTCATACGTTCGTCCATGGTGAGGTTGCGAATCGCCTCACCACGGTATTCGATCACGTAACCCTGGCCGCCGCCGGTGCCGATCTTGGCGATGATCGCCAGAATGATGTCCTTGGCCGTCGCGTCCGCGGGCAGCTTGCCGTTGACGTTGACGGCCATGGTCTTGAACGGCTTCAGAGACAGCGTCTGTGTGGCCATCACGTGTTCGACTTCGGAAGTGCCGATGCCGAACGCCAGCGCGCCGAACGCGCCGTGCGTCGACGTATGCGAATCACCGCACACGATGGTCATGCCCGGCTGGGTCAGGCCCAGAATCGGGGCGAACGCGTGGACGATGCCCTGATCGGCGTCGCCCAGCGGGTGCAGGCGCACGCCGAACTCCTTGCAGTTCTTCTCCAAAGTCGTCAACTGCAACGCGCTCGTCTCATCCGGGTTCGGGCGATCGATATCAACGGTCGGCGTGTTGTGATCCTCGGTGGCAATGAGCTGATCCACGTGACGCGGCTTGCGGCCGGCCAAGCGCAGGCCCTCAAACGCCTGCGGGCTGGTGACCTCATGCATGAGCATCAGATCGATGTACAGCAAATCAGGGGCTCCGTCGCTGCCCTTGCGCACCAGATGATCGGCCCAGACCTTCTCGGCCAGTGTCGTTCCCATAGTGATTCCTCCAAAAAATTCCGCGCGAGGTATTGTGTTCGCGCCTTGTTCGTGGTATTAGCCTATGTGCTTGCGATGGGCCCGGCCATGAGCATGCCGGATATTGAGATACGGTCAAATGATGGCCTCAATATGACTCGGATACGACTCGAACATGACCTAGTCATGACTCGGTTCCGCTCCAGACATGTCTCTTCGGCATCCACGAACGCCCTTTCAACTTCATGGCCACCCTGTGAGACACTTCCCCAATTTGCTATTTCACTATGTGAGATGGCATAATCGCCCTTATTATGACTGATTCCCAAGAAGAGCCATTGAACAACAGCTTGACCGAGTCCGAGCCGGTTGAAGACACCACCGCCAAGGACGATGGGGAAATCCATTCCGGCGTTGGCGTCCTTGATAAAACTGTAAAGATTCTTGACGCACTGGAATCCGGCCCGTCTACGCTGGGCCAGCTTGTGGCCGCCACCGGTCTCGCTCGACCGACCGCACATCGTTTGGCTATTGCACTGGAACGCCACCGTTTCGTACTGCGCGACCAGCATGGCCGATTCGTACTCGGCTCCCGTTTCGCCGAACTTGCCGCCGCAGCAGGCGAGGATCGTCTGCTGACCGCCGCCGGCCCGATCCTGCAGACCCTGCTCGATCGCACTGGCGAGTCTGCGCAGATTTACCGCCGCCAAGGCGATCAGCGCGTGTGCATCGCCGCTGTGGAACGCACCTCCGGCCTGCGTGATTCCATTCCGGTGGGTGCCATGCTGTCGATGGAAGCCGGTTCCGCCGCCCAGATTCTTCTGGCTTGGGAGGATTCCGACCGTCTGCACCAGGGATTGCGCCACGCCAAGTTCACCGCCACCAAGCTGGCCGCCGTACGCAAGCGCGGCTGGTCCGAGTCCGTGAACGAACGCGAAGAGGGCGTGTGCTCGATTTCCGCCCCGATCCGCAACGCCTCCGGCCAGGTCATCGCCGCCATCTCGATTTCCGGCCCGACCGGCCGCATGGGTGCCGCCCCCGGACGCCGCTATGCGCCGCTGGTGATGGCCGCCGGCAAGTACCTCACCGAGGCACTGGTCAAAGCCGTTCGCTGAAACATACCAGTCAATCCAACCGATAGCCCAACCGGCAGAAATCCCGCGTCACAACGAAAGAGACGCGGGATTTCTGCCACTAATACACAGCGGAAGGCCCCCGAAACCCCGAATACTTCGCGCCGCTTCCCGCCTCTATCAGGAACAGTTACCTGAATAAACCGGACAGTTGACTCCATAGCGACGGCTTGCGCAGCAAATCATCGCCCTCACCCTCGCCAGGCGTGGTCTGGTTCACCGCATAGGTGTAGGCGCGTTTGGAACTGGGCTTGCCCACCAGTTCGCCAAACTCCAGCAATTGCGTACGCGGCTCGTAAGGGTGACGGATATCAAATTCGATCAATCGCGTGGCACGTTTGGCCGGAGCCGGTCCGTACGTATTGAATCCGCAGGTTGGCGTAGCGATAAGCAACAGACCCTCATGTTCGCCGACGAAACCGTTGCGATGATCATGACCAGCTACGACGCCGAAATACCCCTCGCGCAGCAATTCGAATTCGCCTGACGTATCAGGGCAGGATATGCCTTCTCCCAAATATCCGCCGGGCTGGGTTTGCAATTCGTCCAGCACGTAGTAGGTATCGGCGTGCGAACGATAGCCCTGCATGGCAAACGCCGCGTTGGCCGCCACCGGCTTCAGCACGTTGTAATACTCGGGCATCGGCATGTGCTGGAACACCATTGATTTCGCACCGATACGGTCGGGCACGGCGTTCAGGAAGGCGAGCGCTGCGGGCGATGGTGCGCCGAAGCCGCCGCCATGCACGTAATCGCCGGAGTCAAGAATGACCAGACCCAGCACATTGCGCGTATGGTCAACGTCCATAACCGGCAGCGCGAAGGTGCCTGGTTCACCGGAACCCACTGCGGATGCGGGGGAAGACACAGCAGAAGGCACAACAGCATCGGCACCAGCATCGTCAACGACGCCCAACGTATCAGCCTTCGCGGTAATCCCCGCACCGGAGCCAGTGGCACCAGACGGCGTCTGCACAGCGCCACCCGCTCCACAGGTATATGCAATCTGGTTCGGCAAGGTCTCACTCGGCGGATTGACACAACCGGGGAACTCACGATAGATACCGTCCAGTTCCGCATTGCTTAGCCCGCATTGGAAATCATGGTTGCCATACGTCACAGCCCACGGAATGCCGCGCGCCGCCAACGGCTCAGTGAACTGGCCAATGGCCTTGCGCACCAGCGCTCGGGTATGGTTCAGCGCGGATTCGGCAATAGGTTCGTCACACCAGCGACGTTTACGGAATGAATCGGCGAACGCCGGATCGTAGCCGGCGATCTGGTTGCCGGAGAAAATCACCAGATCAGGCCGTGTGGCATCAAGGCTGGCCTCAATCAGGGTGATGGTGTCTTTGGAGACTTTCGGCCCATCCTGAATGTCGGCAATCTGCAGCACGCGGAACTTGCCGGAATAGTGGAATTGCAGTCGTCCGAGACGCGCAGAGATAGAGACCGGACGGCCGTCTTCGGCATCGGCCGGCTTGATACGAGGTTTCGACGACATCCCCTCTGGCGTACGCTGTGTTTCCGTCATGCCCTCCACTGTACACACAAACGAAAAGGCCCGCCGGAGCGGGCCTTTTCTACAAGTTCAACTACTGGAGCAGAATCTCTGCACAACATCATCGTTGTAACGGTAAGTCTTTCCAATGCCCGTCCAACGTAACAGTCCTCGTGACCATACACTATTTGTGGGCTCTGCTCTGTTCAGTTGTTCTTGTACCTCATAATCTATTCATCACTCCCGTTTCTCGCAACCTGCAGAGAGTCGTTGTGCGTTTTTTATCACAACTGTTCAATCGCACTTTCTGGCTATCGGAAAACGAGCTGAACCGTTCACATCGAACCCGTCCGATGTTCGATTTCGTTCGTTTCACCGCCGCTCACGGCGTGTCGCGAGCGACGCTAGCACACTCAAAACCAACCAACACCGAACTAACATGAACACCCGTTGAATTCTGGCGCGTTCAGTCGTTTTCCGGCCACGCCAAAGCTTACGATATAAGCTATGGCACAGATATTTGACGCACCCTCGAAGGCAATTCTGCGCAGCCAAATCGCAGAGCATATTGCCGAAAACGACAACAACGACCGCCGCGTCGATCAGGAAGGCGAGGCACCGCTGCCCAAGGACCGTTTCTTCGACCGCGAGCTCAGCTGGCTCAAGTTCAACCAGCGCGTGCTCGAATGTGCGGAGAACGAAGACATGCCCCTGCTCGAGCGCGCCAACTTCGCCGCGATCTTCGCCTCGAACCTTGACGAGTTCTTCATGGTCCGCGTCGCCGGCCTGAAGCGCCGTATCGACTCGGGCATCGCCGTGCCGTCTGCCGCCGGCCTGAGCCCGCGTCAGCAGCTGCGCGCGATCAGCGAGACCGCACACCGTCTGCAAGACGAGCACGCACATTACACGATCGACACCATTCTGCCGGAATTGGAGAAGGAGCGCATCGTCCTGCTGACGTGGGACAAGCTCACATCCTCCGAGCAGGAGCGCCTCTCGCGCTACTACCGCCAGCAGGTGTTCCCGGTCCTGACGCCGCTCGCCGTGGATCCGGCCCACCCGTTCCCCTACATTTCCGGCGGTTCCATCAACCTGGCCGTGATTGTGGAGAACCCGGCCTCCGGCAAGTCGCACTTCGCCCGCGTCAAGATCCCGGGCAACCTGCCGCGCCTGGTGCCGGTGGACGACATGACCGATGAGGAGTCCAAGGACGAGCGTTACGGCTTCATCGCCATGGAAAAGCTCATCGCCGCGCATCTGGAATCCCTGTTCCCGGGCATGATCATCAAGGAGGCCCGCTCCTTCCGCGTGACTCGTAACGAGGACATCGACGTGGAAGAGGATGACGCCGAGAACCTGCTCAACGCCATGGAGAAGGAGCTGCTGCGCCGCCGCTTCGGACCGCCGATCCGCCTGGAGATCACAGACACCACGAGCCCCTTCCTCTCCCAGCTGCTCGCCGACCAGCTCGGCGTGAGCCAGGACGAGGTATACCGTCTGCCCAGCCCGCTGGACCTGACCGTGCTCTTTGAGCTCGGCAGCGTGGACCGCCCGGACCTGAAGAACCGTCCGTTCGTGCCGACCACGAACCGTCAGATCGCCGAGGTCGAGTCCTCCCGCGCACAGGACATTTTCGCCGCCATCCGCGAGCGCGACATCCTGCTGCATCACCCCTATGACTCCTTCTCCACTTCCGTGCAGGCCTTCCTTGCGCAGGCCGCCGCGGACCCGAAGGTGCTGGCCATCAAGCAGACCCTGTACCGCACCAGCTCCAACTCGCCGATCATCGACGCCCTGATCGACGCCGCTCATGCCGGCAAGCAGGTGCTGGCTTTGGTGGAAATCAAGGCTCGTTTCGACGAGGACGCCAACATCGCGTGGGCCCGCAAGCTCGAACGCGCCGGCGTGCACGTGGTGTACGGCATCGTGGGCTTGAAGACCCACTGCAAGCTCATCGAGGTCGTGCGTCAGGAAGCGGACGGTCTGCGCCGCTACTGCCACGTAGGCACCGGCAACTACAACCCGAAGACCGCGCGACTGTACACCGATCTGGGTCTGCTGACCTGCGACCCGGTGGTCGGCCAGGATCTGACTCGTCTGTTCAACCAGCTCTCCGGTTACGCGCCGAAGTCCAGCTTCCACCGTCTGCTGGTGGCCCCGCGCACCGTGCGCACCGGCCTGATTCAGCGCATCCGCCGCGAGGAGGACGCCGCCCGCGCTGGCAAGGAGGCCTGGATCAAGATCAAGGTCAACTCCATCGTGGACGAGAAGACCATCGACGCCTTGTACCGTGCCTCTCAGGCCGGCGTGAAGATCGACATCGTCGAACGCGGCATCTGCGCTCTGAAGCCCGGCGTTCCCGGCCTGTCCGAGAACATCCGCGTGCGTTCGATTCTCGGCCGCTTCCTGGAGCACTCCCGCATCTACGCCTTCTGCAACGCGGACGGCCCGCAGATCGGCGAGGGTCCGGCTTCCGGCCCGGAGGTCTACATCGGTTCGGCTGACCTCATGCACCGTAACCTTGATCGCCGCGTCGAGGCTCTGGTGCGCGTCACCGCCCCGGAGCAGGTCGACGGGCTCATCAAGTACGTGGACCTGCAGATGGCCGACTCCACCATGAGCTGGCACATGCAGCCCGACGGCACGTATGTGCTGCACACCAAGGACGACGAGGGCCGCCCGCTGGTCGACAGTCAGGAATATCTGATTCGCAAGCACCAGCGCCGCCCCAATTCGCACAACTGATTTCATTCGATGCTCCCTGTCAGCACGAGCTGACTGAGGGTGGTTACGATGCCCGGCTCCTCTTTCGAGAGGATGCCGGGCATCGTTGTTCAGCGCGCAAAAACTACGTAGCAGCGGTCCAACGTGACCTACAATACAAGAGATGGGTACGAACAGTATGAGACGAATCGTGGAAGCCGCCGGCGGTATTCTGTACCGGTGGAAGGATGATGCCGAGCCGACGCAGGCATCGTCTCCATCAGCGAAATCCAATATTGCCACCGATGGCACCATCATCGCGAATACCGCGGATTCTGACGGCAAGGCCACGGCAGCACCCGGCGCATCGGACGCGGCTCCCACCCCGGACCCGACGCAGGCCGACAGCCCGGCCGCGGTGGACAACGTACTCAACCGCATCGAACTGTGCGTCGTGCATCGCCCGAAATACGACGACTGGAGCTGGCCGAAAGGCAAGGTCGACCCGAACGAATCGCACCGGCATGCCGCCGTACGCGAGATCGGCGAGGAATCGGGCCTGTCCGTGGAACTTGGCCCCTATCTGGGCGACATCGAGTACCCGCTGTCCGAAGAAGGCAGCAAACAGCGCCATACCAAGGATCGGTCGGCGGATACCAAGCATATCCAGTTCTGGATGGCCACGCCGATCAGCGCCATCGACAACCTGCGGCGTACCCATGCGTTTGGCCCGGTGCATCGGGCGGACATCGGCGAAATCGACGAAGTTTTGTGGCTGACGCCGGCCGAGGCCCGCAAGAAGCTCAGCCATTCCACCGATAAGGACATCCTCGCGCTATTCGTTGATCGGGTGCAGGAGGGCGCGCTTGACGCCGTGCCGGTGATTATCGTGCGCCACGGCAAAGCGGAAGCGCGCAAGCTGTGGAAGGGTTCGGACGCGAACCGTCCGATCACGCCGCGCGGCGCGGCTGCGGCATACGCGCTGAACCGCGAGCTGGCGTGTTTCAATCCGACCCGACTGGCCACGTCGCCTTGGGTGCGCTGCCAGGAGACGTTGGAGATGTTCGCGTGGCAGACCGGACGAGACATGGTTCATCTCGATCCGCTCACCGAAGATGCATACGCCGCTGCGCCGGACACCGCATGGGAGTGTCTACTCAGCGAAATCGAGTTCGCACTTGAGCGCCGTCAGCCCATAGCGATATGCATGCACCGGCCGGTGATTGGTGGTATGTTCGGACACCTGCGCAGCATGTGCGTTGCGCCGTCTCTGAGCAAACGCCTGATCGCCAAGACACCGTTCATGCCGACCGGCACGGCGGTGGCGCTGTTCGTCACTCCGACGCCTCATGGTCCCAAAATCATCGATATTCAGAAGGTTCAACCGCTTGTCTACTAGACCCGCATTCCCTGATTCATCCAACTCCTCGGCCGCTGCCGCTGCAGCTCATGCCGCGCACAATGGTGCCGCCGGCAGTCTGGGCCCGGGCTTCGGCTCGTTGCGTGCGGCCGGAGCGGCATTCGGACCTGCTCGCATGGGTTCTTCACGCCCCTCGCGCCCGGCTCAGCTCGACCCGGCTGTGGCCGATGGATTGGCCGGTGGCATGGACCCGCAGGCGTTGAGCGAGATGAGTCATCTGTCTGCTGCCGCATTGCTGGATCGTGTGCGCCATAGCGAAGACCCGGCGGTTGTTGAGCGGGTGCTCACGTTGGTGGAGACGGTCGGCGTGGATGAAATCGCCGAACTATGGAGCGATACCGAGCCGGATTCGCTGCCTGGTGTGCTGTGGCGACTGTATATGTTGCGTACGTGGATGCGATCGAATCGCGACTCGATCGCGCATCTGTGGCGCTTGGGTGAGCCGGTGGCCACTACCGCCTCCGCCATCGCCGGCGTGGATCAGGCTCCCAGTGAAGATGACATCGTGCGATTGGCCGATTCGATTCTCTCCGGTGCTTTTGTGGGCGATTTTGCCGTGGCGCTTGAGCGCGCGGCGGCGTTTACCGATGTGGTGGCGTTGGGCTTGCGCGTGGAGGCGCGGCGCATGGTGACCCGGGCCGAGGCCAACGGCGCCTTCTCCTCGGATGCCGATGAGAAGGCCGTGCGCACCAAAGCCGCCCGCCTTATGCACACCGCCGGCAGCCTCATGGCCACCGCCAAGGATTTCCAGCACGGTGCCAACCTCTGGCGTCGCGGACGGTTGGAGTAACCCCGTGACAGCTCCCTCTGATGAGGGAGCTGTCACGGGCGATGCCCATGACTGAGGGAGAAACCCACCGACCGCACCCCAACAATCAGCTACCGGCCAACGCCACCCCTTCCCCGGCGCGGCGAGACCCATCGCAAGCTATACTAAGTATCCGCGTCGGACCGTGCTTAAGCCCCGGGCTCCATTTTTTGCCGCCGCGAGCGGCCCTTGCGCCGACAGGCGCTTTCGCGGTTCGGCGCTTCTTTTCTTTTACCAGATTCACGCCCCGAGCGTTGCGATGGGCACGACCAGTATGCCGTCATTGCGGCGATAGGCCTTCCCACCTCGGCCGGTAAGGAACATCATGAATTCGGGGTCTCGGACCTGAGCCATGGGATTGCCGCAGATTTTGTTGCGGAAGGATTTGAGCTTATCCGCATTGTCATCGTTCACCTTAAGGTCACTGAGTTTTATTTCGATGGCACCCCACCTGCCGTCAGACAACTCGATAATGACATCAACTTCAAGCCCCTTGTCATCGCGGTAATACGCAATGCGATTCCCGGCACCCGGCATAGCCGACAGATATACATTCAAATCACGAATGCACAGCGTTTCAAACAGATCGCCGAGCGTCTGTGTATCGCGCATCAGAGTATTCGGCGCGGCACCTAAAACCGCAGCAGGCAACGAAGGATCCACGAAATATCGCTTGGGCTTGATTCGCACACGACTCTTTGCGCGGAGTGGCGGTTCCCAACCCTCCAAATCCGTCAGAAGGTACAAGTCCTTGAACATTTCCAAATAGCTCTTCACCGTCTGCGTATCCGGCTCACGCCGCTCATCGCCATATGCCATATCCGCAGCCAGCGTCGCATATTTTGGTGCCTGCGAGATGTTCACGGCAAGAGCTCGCATCAAAGCTCGTGCAGTTTCAGGATTCTTCTTCATCTTCGGCACGCTGATATCCAGCACACTTGCGATATATTCGCCCGGGATTTCCAAGGCGAATTCATCGTCTAGCTCAAGATTCGCGGGCCATCCGCCACGGCAACACCATCTGGCGATGTCTTCGATACTCGTATTGCATTCGGCAGGCTCGAATTTCCCCTCGAACAAATCGGATAGGCTGACCGCGCCCGTGGATTCTCCGGATTCAGCCAAGCTCATGGGCCACATGCGCAGACGAGCAATGCGACCAGTGCCGCTGTGATGAATGGCGTCACGATCCTTTGGAATAGCCGAACCTGTAAGAATCAGCTGCCCCTTGCGGTTCGCATTGTCATCTATATGGCGACGAGCGGCATCCCAAATTTGCGGTACATCTTGCCATTCGTCCACCAGATGGGGCTCCTCCCCCATCAGCACCAATGCAGGATCGGTTTGGGCGGCCGCGAAAACTGCCACATCATCCAGACGATCAACGCTTCGAGACCGGGAGAGCGCGGTCCATGTCTTGCCGCACCATTTCGGCCCAACGATTTCCACTGCACCGAACGCCTTGAGCAGTTTACTTAATCTGCTATCTACCACGCGTGAACGATAATCAGGCCTGGTCAAGGTACCATCGCGACCACTCAAATCGTTCATATTGCAGCCTTTCCCAGTTCTATCGTTCTAACAATATAGATTTTACACCAGTTTCATTCCCGATTTTACACCTATCTCATTCCCGGTTTTACACCAGTTTCATTCCCTGTTTTACACCGTGTTGTTTTTTACGCTTTACCCTCTCAGAGGTATCAGAGGCAGATCTCGGCACGGACAGGGCATTGTCCTGCTGCAACTGGCCTATCGCAGCAAAAAGTCGAATCACCCACAAATCCAATCCGATAAGCAAGCCGCGCCATTACCAATTCGGCAGGTCGGCAAACTTGGACTAGGCTGGGAATCATGGAACTCCATGTTTTGAATCATCCGCTGGTCGAGCACAAGCTCACCGTGCTGCGCGACAAGAACACCCCCTCCTCCACCTTCCGCGAGCTCGTCTCCGAACTCGTGATGCTTGAGGCCTACGAGGCCACCCGCAACCTGTCCGTGGTGGCCGCGCCGATCGAGACGCCGGTCGCCCCGATGACCGGCAAGAAGCTCGCCTCCCCGCGCCCGATCATCGTGCCGGTGCTGCGCGCTGGCTTGGGCATGCTCGACGGCATGACCCGCCTGATTCCGACTGCTGAAGTCGGCTTCCTGGGCATGAAGCGCGACGAGGAGCACCCCACCCAGCAGGTGACGTACGCGAACCGTCTGCCCGAGGACCTGTCCGGCCGCCAGTGCTTCCTCATCGACCCGATGCTCGCCACCGGCGGAACGCTGGTCGCCGCCACGCACTACCTGGCCGAGCGCGGCGCCAAGGACGTGACCGCGATCAACATCATCGCGGCCCCCGAAGGCATCAAGTACGTCGAGGAGCACATCGACCCGTCCATCGACTTCAAGGTCGTGGTGTGCGCGGTCGACGAACGTCTTAACGACAAGTGCTACATCGTGCCGGGACTCGGCGACGCCGGTGACCGTCTCTATGGCGTAATTGACTGATTTCCCTGGCTCCCCTCCCCGAGGGGAGCCAACATAACGGAACATCTATGCAAATCGACATTATTGCGCCGGGGCGCGTGAAGGAGCGTTACCTTCGCGACGCCATTGACGAGTATTCCAAGCGACTTTCGCGCTACTGCAAGCTCAACATCATTGAAGTGGCAGATGAGAAAACGCCTGACCATGCCTCCGAAGGCGTTGACCGACAGATCAAGGCCAGAGAAGGCGAACGCATCGCCAAGCATCTGAAGGACGGCGCGTTTGTTATTGCCCTTGCCATCAATGGCAAGCAGCTGTCCAGTGAAGAATTGGCCGCCAAAATCAACGACCTTGGATTGCGTGGCACCAGCCATATTCAGCTGGTCATCGGCGGTTCAATCGGCCTTGACGACGCGATTCTGCGTCGTGCTGATTTTCTGCTGAGTTTCTCGAAGATGACGTTCCCGCATCAGCTTATGCGCGTGATTCTGCTGGAGCAGATCTATCGCGCTTATAAAATCAACGCTGGCGAGCCGTATCACAAGTAAAACGCCATACCTCATGGGGCGGGAAATCCCCCATGGGGCGGTAATTGCCCCATGAGGCGGCAAAATCCTCATGGGGCGGTATGCCAAAATGGCTTAATTCCGCGGTTTCACATATTCTTCAAACCGCCCCATGGGCAAGTTACCGCCCGATGAGCCTGTAACCACCCCATGGGCGCATCAATAACGCCCTCAACCTCACACTGCGTCGGGGACGAACGCTTCGAAGATGTGGCGGTCGAAGTAGGGGGCGCACTGGGCGAGTTCATCGCTGCTGCGCACGGTCCATGAAACCGGCATCGCACCCATCGAACGAGCGAGCTTGACTTGCGGCGAAGCGCCACCGGTCCAGTCATAAGCCACGAAATCAGGACGAGACAGCCAGTCGAACGCCAGTAAGCCGGCGGCCCATTCAGCCGCACCATTCTTGCTCAGCTTCGCCGGCCAGCTCAGCTGACCGCGGCACACCTCAGGGTGATGCTCCTTGTACCAATTCACCGCGCCCGGGTGGAAGGATTCGATCACGTACGGGCCGTCATACGCCTCAAGCAAGGCGTGGCCCTTTTCCATGAGCTCTTCGCTACGCTCATCCCAAGCCCTGTTGTTGCTGAACTTGTATTCCACAATCAGCGGAGCCCGGCCGGCCACCACGTCCAGCACATCGGAGAACAGCGGCACATGCTGGTAGTACCCCTTCGGCGCGGCGGACGGCGTGACCACCAGCGGCGGGTTCGCGTCGGCACCCGGCAACGGTTCGGCCTTCAAATCGCCTGACTCGCCGTTCGGGAAGAGCGGAATACGGGCGAGTTCGTCGTAAGTCAGGTCTTCGATGCGGCGCGGATCGCCGGCCACGCGCAACAAATCGGCGTCATGGACCACGACCACTTGGCCGTCGAGCGTAAGCTGCACGTCGAGTTCGATGCCATAGCCAGCCTCGCAGGCGGCGGCGAACGCGGCCAGCGAGTTTTCGGGAGCAATCGGACCGGTCATATCCGCACTGCCGTAGCCGGCCTTGACAGCCATGCGACGGGCAAGCGACACATAATCATCGTTTTCGGCGATGGATCGCTCAGTGGTATCGGCTTGGGCGCTAACCGGATTATCCCCACCATAATCAGCGATATCGGTATAGCCGACCAAACCAGAACCCGCATCATGCAAGCCACGATGGGCATACCATACCTCCGGAATGGAGGGCACGAAATTACGACGCTTGTCATTGAACGTGCGCGGGGCCACGGCCCACACGGCAGCACCGGCGGCGGCCACGCCTGCCAGCGCCACGTTTCTCCAGAGCTTCGACGACATTGGAATCCTTCCTGTTGGGCTGCCTCTAGCCTAACGCTTCTGCCAGCCATTGTGGAGTGGTTGGATCATCCGGTTTCAGCGCGCGGTCCAGGTGGTTGGCGCGCAGTGGCTCCCAGCTGAAATCTGCCAGCAGATCGGCGGGTTTGCAAGGAATTGGAGTGGGTTGCAGACGCAGCAGCCAGGCGCAGTATCCGATGATTTGCTCGGGGGTTACGTTGCGGGCGCGCAAGGCTCCCATATCCAGCGAACGTTCGCGCTTGGCTAAACGCCGGCCGGCCGCATTGTCGATAAGCGGCAGGTGCGCATACTCGGGGTGCTCGGCGAGAGGCTTTTCCGTGTTGCCGCATTCCGGCTCAAAGCCGCCAGCCAACAGACACTGGCGAATCCACATTTGCAGCGCGGTGGAGCGCAGCAGATCACGGCCGCGCACGATATCATCAACACCCATATCGAGGTCATCCACGACCACGACCAGTTGATAGCCGAACAGTCCATCGGCTCGGCGAATCACGGAATCGCCTACCTCGCGGGCCAAATCGTAGTGCTGTGGACTATAGACACGGTCGTTAAAGCATGCGACACCATCAACGATTCCGGCATCGCCCTGCTGTTCCGGCGGCACGGCTCCCGACAGCGCAGCGGAATCGTCAGGCACTGTACGTTGCTTTTCTCCCGCTGCCGATTCCGGCATGGCGATACGGATGGAATGCTGGTCGCCGCGAACCAAACGGGCACGGACCTCGTCGGGATGGTCGTGCAGCAGGCGGCGGCACGTGCCGGGGTACACCATGAAGCCGTCGCCCTCGTTGGGGGCCGAGGCGGCGCGAATGTCGGCACGCGAGCAGAAACAGGGGTACAGCACACCTTGCGAGCGCAGGCATTCGAGAGCGTATTCGTATCGTTCAGTGCGCTGGGATTGGAACATCGGTTCGCCATCCCAGTCGAGGCCGAGCCAATGCAGGTCATCCATCATGAGCTGGTCCGCACCGGCGACCACACGCGGCTTGTCCACGTCCTCGATACGCATCAGCATGCGGTCGCCACGCGAGCGGGCCGAAAGCCATGCACCCAACATGGCGTACACGTTGCCGATATGCATGCGCCCCGACGGCGTCGGCGCGAATCGTCCAGTCACTGGCCCTCCTCGTATGAAGTTCAGCACCATGGTAGCGAAAAGGCTCTCCTCCTCAGAGGAGAGCCAATATAGTGAAGCTCGCCAGCCCGAACTCCCCTCAGTCAGCTTCGCTGACAGCTTTGCTCAGAGAGGGGAGCCAGTGATTGTCACTTGTCTTCGGTGACGTTGTCCACGCTCACGTCCGGATTGTCGGAGACAATCTGGTCGCTCGCCCAAGCGGAGAGCTCCAGATGTTCGCCGCCGGTCTGGTCGACGAGCACGGTGTCACCGTCGTGGACCTTGCCGGCCAGCAGCATACGGGCCAGCTGGTCGCCCACTTCGGTCTGTACCAGGCGGCGCAGCGGACGAGCGCCATAAGCCGGGTCGTAACCGGTGTTGGCCAGCCATTCGCGAGCCGAGTCGGTGACGTCCAGCGTGATGCGGCGATCGGTCAGACGCTGGGACACGCCAGCCACCTGGATATCCACGATGCCGCCAAGCTCCTCGCGCGTAAGCGGGTGGAACATGACGATGTCGTCCAGACGGTTCAGGAACTCCGGCTTGAAGTTCATGTGGACAGCGTCCATCACGGCCTTTTTCTTGGCGTCGGCGTCCATGTCCTCGTTCACGAGGAACTGCGAGCCGAGGTTAGAGGTCATAATCAGGATCGTGTTCTTGAAGTCCACGGTCCTTCCCTGGCCATCGGTCAGGCGACCATCGTCAAGTACCTGCAGCAGCACGTCGAAGATCTCCGGGTTGGCCTTCTCGACCTCGTCGAACAGCACCACGGAATACGGGCGACGGCGCACGGCCTCGGTCAGCTGGCCGCCCTGCTCGTAGCCCACGTAGCCCGGCGCCGCGCCAATCAGGCGCGAGACCGAAGCCTTCTCCATGTATTCGGACATGTCGATGCGGACCATGGCCTTCTCGTCGTCGAACAGGAAGTCGGCGAGCGCCTTGGCCAGTTCGGTCTTGCCCACACCGGTGGGGCCGAGGAACAGGAACGATCCGGTCGGACGGTTCGGGTCGGAGATGCCGGCACGCGAACGGCGCACCGCGTCGGACACGGCGGCGATGGCTTCCTTCTGGCCGATCACACGCTTGCCGAGGTAGTCCTCCATGTGCAGCAGCTTCTCGTTTTCGCCCTGCATCAGGCGGCCGACGGGAATGCCGGTCCAGTCGGAGACGATCTCGGCCACCGAGTCGGCGTCCACACGGTCCGGGACCATCGGCTCATCGGCCGGGTTGGCCGCGCCGGCATCGGCAGATTCGGCATCCGCGCTTTCCGCGGCGGCGAGTTCCTTCTGAATGGACGGAATCTCTCCGTACAGAATCTTCGAGGCCTCCGCCAAGTTGCCTTCACGGGTATACTTATCCGCCTGCACGCGCAGGTCATCGAGCTTGGCACGCAGGTCGCCGACCTTGTTGTGGCCGGCCTGTTCCGCATCCCAACGCGCCTTGAGGCCGCTGAGCTTCTCACGGGTGTCCGCGAGTTCGGCTTGCAGCTTGCCCAGACGCTCCTTGGATGCAGGATCCTCGGCCTTCTTGAGCTGCATTTCCTCCATTTCAAGACGGGTCACCTTGCGCTGCAGTTCATCGATCTCCTCAGGCGAGGAGTCGAGCTCCATACGCAGGTGAGCGGCCGCCTCATCGACCAGGTCGATGGCCTTGTCCGGCAGCTGACGGCCTGAGATGTACCGGTTCGAGAGGGTCGCGGCGGCGACCAGCGCGTCGTCGCCGATCGTTACCTTATGGTGCGCCTCGTAACGCTGCTTCAGGCCACGCAGGATGGCGATGGTGTCTTCCACGCTCGGCTCGCCCACGAACACCTGTTGGAAACGGCGTTCCAATGCCGGATCCTTTTCGATGTTCTCGCGGTACTCGTCCAGCGTGGTCGCGCCGATCAGGCGCAGCTCGCCACGGGCCAGCATGGGCTTCAACATATTGCCGGCGTCCATCGAGCCTTCGGCCGCACCCGCGCCGACGATGGTGTGGATCTCGTCGATGAAGGTGATGATCTGACCATCCGCATTCTTGATTTCGTTCAGGACGCTCTTCAGGCGCTCCTCGAACTCGCCACGGTACTTCGAACCGGCCACCATGGAGCCTAGGTCAAGGGAGATGAGCTTCTTGCCTTGCAGGGTGGTGGGCACGTCGCCCGCCACGATACGCTGGGCCAGGCCTTCCACGACGGCGGTCTTGCCGACGCCGGGCTCGCCGATCAGCACCGGGTTGTTCTTGGTACGACGGGAGAGGATCTGAATCACGCGGCGGATTTCCTGATCACGGCCGATCACCGGATCGAGCTTGCCTTCCTTGGCGGCGGCCGTCAGGTCGGTGGAGTACTTCTCCAGGGCCTTGTACGAGCCTTCCGCGTCCGGGCTGGTGACCTTCGCGCCGCCACGCACGCCGGGTACGGCCTTGCGCAGGGAGGCTGCGGTGACGCCGTTCTTCTCCAGGATTTCGGCCGACTGGTTCGGCTTGCTGGCCGCGATGCCGATAAGCAGGTGCTCGGTGGAGACGTATTCGTCGCCCATCTGCTGCATTTCCTTCTCAGCCTGGGCGATGGCGGCGGTCAGCTGGCGGCTGGCTTGCGGCTGCGAAGTGCTGGAGCCGGATGCGCTCGGCAGTGCGACCAAAGCGTTACGCACGGCGGCGCCGATGGCCTGTGAGTCTCCGCCCGCGGCCTCGATGAGGGAGCGCACCACGCCGTTTTCCTGACGCAGCAACGCATCCATGACGTGCAGGGTCTCAACCTGCGCGTTTCCTGCGGCGGACGCACTCTGAATCGCGTCGCCGACGGCCTCCTGGGCCATAGTGGTGAACTTCTGTTCCATATCGTATTCCTCCATATCATGCGGCCCGCGCGGAGCGGCTCGCGGGCTTCGAAAGCCCTGCGAGCGTTGCGACAGACCGCAGCTTGTCGTTGTCTGATATGGTCAACCGACCTGGAACCCATTCTATTCCCAAAACTTGAGTGCATATGACTCAAGTTTTGGATTTTGGTGGGGAGGGTGACTAGTAGCCCCCTCTGATGAGGAAGCTTGGGCAGCCGCTACTTCAGTGCGCCGACGGCGGATTCGGCGGCGGCGAGGACTTCGCCGGAGAGAATCGCCTCGGCCACGCCCTCAATCTGCGGGGTGGTCCAGGTATCGCGTACGTCGGGGCCGATTTCGTTGGCGTACTGGCGCACCACGCGGTATACGGCGGCGCCCGCCGCACCCGGACGGTACGGCTTGCGGAAGTCGAAGGAGCGGCAGGAGCACAGCAGTTCCACGGCCAGCACGCGCGCAAAGGCCGGAATCGACCGGCGCAGCTTGCGGGCGGCGGCCCAACCCATCGACACGTGATCTTCCTGCATGGCGGAGCTTGGAATCGAATCGACCGAGGCAGGCACGGCGTTACGCTTCATTTCGGAGACGATGCCGGCAGCGGTGTATTGGGCGATCATGAAACCGGAGTCCACGCCCGGGTCACCAGCCAGGAACGCCGGCAGGCCGCGGTTGCGCGCCACGTCAAGGAAGCGGTCGGTACGACGCTCGGAGATAGAGGCTACGTCGGCGGTCGGAATCGCCAGGAAATCGAGCACATAGGCCAGCGGCGCGCCATGGAAGTTGCCGTTGGACTCCACACGGCCGTCCAGCGTGACGCACGGGTTATCGATGGCGGAGGCGAGTTCCACGCCCGCCACGGAGGCCGCGTATTCCACGGTGTCGCGGGCGGCGCCGTGCACCTGCGGGGTGCAGCGCAGCGAGTAGGCGTCCTGCACACGCACGGTGGAGCCCGGGCGGCCGGCCTCAATCAGACCAGAGTCCTTGAGCATGCGGGCGATGTTCGCAGCGGAATCGCCTTGGCCGCGATGCGGGCGCAGCGCCTGCAAGTCGGCGGCGAATACGCGGTCGTTGCCGAGCATGCCTTCCACGCTCATCGCGGCGGCGACATCCGCGGTCTTGAGCAGCAGGCGCAGATCGGTGATGGCCATACACAACATGCCGAGCATGCCGTCGGTGCCGTTGACCAGCGCCAGTCCTTCCTTCTCTTTCAAATCGACGGGCGTGATGCCGGCCGCACGCAGCGCTTCGCCGCCGCCGATCTTGAGGCCGTCAGCGTTGCGGGCCTCGCCTTCACCCATCGCCACCAAAGCACAGGCTGCGAGCGGCGCCAAATCACCGGAGCATCCGAGTGAACCGTATTCGTAGACCACCGGGGTGATGCCGGCGTTCAGCATATCGGCGTAGACCTGCGCGGTTTCCGGGCGCACACCGGTGCGTCCGGTGCACAGGGTGCTCAGGCGCAGCACCAGCAGGCCGCGCACCACCTCACGCCCCACTTCCGGTCCGGCACCGGCGGCATGCGAGCGAATCAGACTTTTCTGCAGCTGCGCACGCTGTTCCTTGGGGATGGAGGTGGAGGCGAGCGCGCCGAATCCGGTGGAGATACCGTAATGCGGCACGGTGTCGTCGGCCAAATGATCGATAACCGCGCGACTCAGCGCCATCTCATGCTTCGATTCGTCCGAAATCGCCACTTTGGCACCGCCGCGCGCTACGGCGATAACGTCCTCGATGCTCAGCGCTCCAACACCTACGGTGACCGTCTGCTCTGCCATGCTCATACCTTTCTATATATGTGCCGCATTCCGCATATACGACATATGCGGCACATGCTTCGCCGGGGATCCGCGACTGCCCGCATTCGCTCACCGCACCTGCCCATCAACAGCAGGCGACGCAAACGCGACCAATCGCTCCCCGAGTAATCAAACCTTGGCCATTTCACCTCAGTCGGATGCCCGCCATAAGCCACTTCGTCCATCTTGTGTCTGAAATCTCAGACATGTAAGGTGATGGAAATATGAGCCATGCCTCGCAGCAATACGCCTTCACCGAGCCACGTACCGTCAAGCGGGCGCAGGTGAAGCCATCAGAACGGGAACATCAGACATCATCATCCGCGCCACGTGTCTCGCTGGCTCCGGCGGCCGACCGTACGCTCGACATCCTCGAGTTCATCGCGAGCAATGGTCAGACGCAAGCCGCCACGCTCGCTCGCGAACTCGGCATTCCGCGCTCCACGGTGTACCAATTGTTGGAGATTTTGGAGCGTCACGGACTGGTCACCCGCCTTACCGAGCAGCGCGCGTACGGCATCGGACTCAAGACTTTCGAGCTGGGATCGGCCTATTCTCGCCAACATCGCGTATCGCAGGTCGCGCATCCGGTGTTGGCGCGTCTTGTTGACGAGACCGGCGAAAACGGACATCTGGCCGTGCTGCACGGCAACGAAATCATTTATGTGATTGAGGAGCGCGCCGCGCATCGCCCGCCGCTAGTGTCAGGCGTGGGCGTGCGCCTGCCCAGTCACCTGACCGCCACCGGGCGGGCCATTCTGGCCGCACTCCCCCACAATCAGGTCCGCGCGCTATATCCCAATCGTCAGGCGTTCACCGACCGCACCGGCATCGGCCCCAAATCGCCCAAGGAGCTGGAGGCGACGCTCACCGAAACCCGGCGCACCGGTTTTGCCGAGGAACACGGCGACGTGACGCCCGGCTTTGATTCATACGCCGTCGCTGTGCGCGACTACAACGACTTTCCCATTGCCGGGCTGGCTCTCACTTTCGTGAGCGGATCGCTGCGCCCCGAACAGGAGCGGTCGCTTAAGACCAAGCTGCGGCTTGCCGGCGCGGAACTGTCCCGGCGTCTCGGCGCGGTCGGCAGTTTGACATGAGGATTCGCGAGATCATCGTGCTGGGCTCCTTCGCCCCGATCACGATTTTCTCAACCAAGTTCACCGATTCGCTGACCGGCAACGCCAAACTCGCCGGCTTCTCGCTGACAGTGACGGCCATCATCAGCTTGGTGGTGATGACCGCCCTGCACGCACTTCTGCCGGGAGCGTAAGGCGCGTTCTTGGTTCCCCTCAGTCAGCTTCTCAGCCTGGACGGTTCCCCTCAGAGAGGGGAGCCAGAACGAGTCACGCCCGAACGATTACGTTGCGCAGATCACCGATGCCTTCGACGTGCACGATGGTCTCGTCGCCTGGGTCGAGGTGGCCGGAGGCGTTCGGCGTGCCGGTCATGATGACGTCGCCAGGCAGCAGCGTGGAGAACGACGAAATCGCGGCAATCTGCTCGGGGATGCCGTGAATCAGGTTCGCGGTGGTGCCAGACGCCATCGGCACATCCTCGCCGTTCAGCGTGAACGAAATCTTGGCGTCCTTCCAGTCGAGGTCGTCACGCATCACAATCCACGGGCCGAGCGGGCAGGAAGTGTCGAAGCCCTTGGCTCGCGTCCACGTGGGGTCAATGCCCTGCAAGTCGCGCAGCGTCACATCGTTCACGCAAGTGAAGCCGAGCACATAATCCATCGCGTTCTCAACGGTCACGTTCTTGGCGATGCGGCCCATCACCACGGCCACCTCAGGCTCAAAGTTCATATCCTTGGAGCATGCCGGGTACACAATCGGATCGTCGGGGCCGATTACCGAGGTGGACGGCTTGGTGAAGATCACCATGTCCTCCGGCGCATGAGCGATTTCGGAATGTCCGGCCTCGTGCATGAACTGGGCGTGCGCCTCATAGTTCTTGGCCAGACCGTAGACCTTGGAAGGAATCACCGGAGAAAGCAGGCGGATGCCATCGCCGTCGACCGGGTAACGAGTGCCGGTGGGCTTGACCTGGTCGCCGGCCAACGGATGGCCGTCCAGTTCGATGAGGTAGTCCTTGCCGTCCGTTTCGTCCTTCTGCACGAAGGCGTAGCGCGGCGAATCATTCAAAGAAAAACGTGCGAGTCTCATGCCTGTAAGCCTACTCCTTGGCGGTTCCTTCCGCAGAAGCATCCGTCCAAGGAGCAAGCAAACCGGCCTTCAATCGACCAAAACGCACGTTCGCTGGGATTGCTACTTTTCGGTCCAGGTTTTGTCATACAGCGACTGGCCGCTTTGCGTGTGCATGATGACGCGCAATGATGCCTTGCCGCTGGAGGTCTTGCACATCGAGCCCAGCAGATTCGCGGTGGATTGATAGGTGCTGTCCATAGCATCCAGTGAGGAAGCGAAGGTATCGCCTAGCGAGGCGTAGCTGTCGTCGAGCACGTACTCGTACACCAAGGTGTCACCGTCGACACGGTAGTTGAAGGTGATGCCGGTGTCTGCAAACGTATCCGCTTCGGATTCAATGGAGTCCTTGAATTCCGAAGAGTCGACGAAATCCTGAATCGAATCGTACAGCCCATAATCGCCGTCGGTTAGATCGTCATGGGTTTCGCCCAACGTGTCGTCCAGCACATCGTCAAGATTATCTTGAGCTTTGCTCTTATCGCTGCTATCACCGTTGCCCGAAGAGGACTGACTATAGAAGGAATCGGTTTTCGCCTCATCTATAGCCTTGCTGGCATACGAGGCACCGCCGACGATCAGCGCGATGACCAGTATTACCTGTATCACCATGCCCGCCGCACTGATGATGATGCCGGCGATGGCCAAGCCCTTGCCCTTGCCGCCCTGTTTCTTAATCTGGTTGAGGCCCACGATGCTCAGGATCAGACCGAGGAGTGAGACAAGGAACGAGCAGATAAAACCGGCAATAGCCAGACCGTTGTACTTCTGGTTCGCTTCAGGCGGCACACTGCCGTAAGAACCAGACCATCCCGGCTGGCCGTTCGGTTGGCCGCCTTGCATATACGGGTTATAGGGCGTTTGCGGAGGCACGGCCCCGCCGCCCGGATATACCGGAGCACTGACGCTGCCGTAGACCGGAGGAACCGATCCGCCTGCCGGAGCCGCCCCCGGATAGGGCGAATTGGGCGCTGCCGGTGCGGGCGCGGGCGCAGCGGCAGGAGTCACTGGTGGCAAAGCCTGCGTAGGCGGTACCGGCTGATTGGCCGGCGCAAAAGGCTGGGTGGGCTGCTCGGCAGGTGTAAACGCCTGCGTAGGCTGCTCAACAGGAGTGAACGCTTGAGTGGGCTGTTCGCCCGCTGCGATTGCTTGGGTTGGAGCATTGTTGGCGGCGGTTCCTGTTTCCGCCGTCATCGCATTTAACGGCTCAGTCGGATTGGCGTCAGCCTGCTGCCACGGCACCTGGCCGTTCGGATTGACATTCGGATCAGTCATGACATGCACTCCTTCAACTGCATCGCACCCCACTTGCGAGATGCGCCCCTCGTCTTACGCGCCACATTGTGCGTTACAGACAACTGTACTCCTCGTGGCGAGCCTTAAGTACCCCAGGAAATTTGGCTTCCAAAAACACAAAAGCCTGAAACCGGCTATTGCCTCAGCAATATTCAGTCGGTTTCAGGCTAAATCGTTAATCCTCTGGCGAAACGACGATCTACTTCTTCAGCAGCGGTGCGACTTGCTCCTCGTAAGCGGTCAGGGCGGTGTCGATCACGTTGTGCATGTCGTAGTACTTGTACGTGCCCAGGCGACCGCCGAACACGGTGTTCGGCTCGGCCTTGGCCTTGGCCTCGTACTGGGCGTACAGTGCCTTGTCCGCATCCGTGTTGACCGGGTAGTACGGCTCGTCGCCGCGTTCGGCGAAACGGCTGTATTCCTCCCACACCACGGTCTTGTTCGGGTTCTGGGCATCGTGGCGTTCCGGGTTGAAGTTCTTGAATTCGATGGCGCGGGTGTAGGGTACGTCCGCGTCGGAGAAGTTCATCACCGGGCAGCCGAAGTGGTCGCCCTCATCGTAGCGGACTTCTTTGAAGTCGACCGTGCGCCACTTGAGGTCGCCCAGCTCATAGTCGAAGTAACGGTCCACCGGGCCCGTGTACACGACGGGCACGCCAGCCGCCTGCAGCACCTTCTTGTTGTACGGCTGGGACTCGTCGAAGAAGTCGACTCCAAGCTCCACAGTGATGCGCGGGTCGTCGATCATCTTCTCCATCCACGCGGTGTAGCCGTCGGCGGGCAGGCCCTCCCACGTGTCCTTGAAGTAGCGGTTGTCGTAGTTGAAGCGCACGGGCAGGCGCTTGATGATGTCGGCCGGCAGCTCGGACGGGTCGGTCTGCCACTGCTTGCCGGTGTAGTTCTTGATGAACGCCTCATACAGGGGGCGGCCGATGAGCTGAATGCCCTTGTCGTTCAGGTTGGCCGGATCGGTGCCGGCCAGCTCGCCCGCCTGCTGTTCAATCAGGGCCTTGGCTTCGGCCGGCGTGTAATGCGCATGGAAGAACTGGTTGATAGTGCCGAGGTTGATCGGCAGCGGGTAGACCTCGCCGTCATGGGTGGCGTACACGCGGTGCACGTAATTCGTGAAGCTCGTGAAACGGTTCGCGTAATCCCACACGCGCTTGTTGGAGGTGTGGAACAGGTGGGCGCCGTACTTGTGGATCTCCGCACCCGTCTCCTCGTCCATGTAGCTGTAGGCGTTGCCGCCGATGTGGTCACGGATGTCGATGATGTGCACACGGGCACCCGTATGCTCCACCGCCTGCTGCGCCACCGTCAGGCCGAACAGGCCCGCGCCAACGATGACGAGATCGGGATACTGGGCGGTTTCAGAATTATTCGATGCATCAGCCATAGCAAGCAAACCTTCCACAAGTCGTGTTCGTTTTCTGAGAGTCCATATTACTTGAACGCACTCCCCTTCGTTCAATGCACATCTACCCGATTAAGTTGAACAATATAATCGCATAAATATAGGGGGACCCTATTGAAATCCGCCGCATAAAGAAATTCATAGTCTCATCCGAACGCTGACAATGCTTTCCAACAAAAGCAATGGAACTTTCATAGGTATTGGCAGACACATGTCTATGATGTCTATGATGGAGAAGTTACGTAACGTTTAGATACCTTGATTATGAGAGGATGCATCAATGAAGATTGCGGTTGCTGGAACCGGTTATGTGGGTTTGTCCGTGGCGTTGCTGCTCAGCCAGCATCATGAAGTGCACGCGCTGGACATCGTGCCGGCGAAGGTGGACCTGCTCAACGCCGGCAAGAGCCCAATTGTGGACAAGGAGATCGCGGCGTTCCTCGACCGCAACGCCTCGGGCGAGCGCCCACTGAACTTCCAGGCCACGCTGGACCCGGCCCAGGCATACACGGACGCCGACTACGCAGTGGTCGCCACACCCACGAATTATGACGAGAAGCGCAACTACTTTGACACCTCCAGCGTAGAGGCCGCGGTCGCGGCAGTGCGCGAGCACTCGCCCCACGCATGGATCGTCATCAAGTCCACGATTCCGGTGGGCTACACACTGCAGTTGCGTGAACGCCTGCATGACGACCACATCATCTTCTCCCCGGAGTTCCTGCGCGAGGGCCACGCCTTGTACGACAACCTGCACCCGAGCCGTATCGTGGTTGGAGCTCCTCAGGACGATGAGGCCGCCGTGGCCGCTGCGAAGACATTCGCGGGTCTGCTCGCCCAAGGTGCTGACCCCGCCGAGGCCGAGCGCCATAATGCGGACGGTTCCACGGGTATTCCCGAGCTCGTGGTCGGCACCACCGAGGCCGAGGCCATCAAGCTGTTCGCCAACACGTACCTAGCATTACGCGTGGCCTACTTCAATGAACTCGACACCTACGCCGAGTCCCGCGATCTCGACACGCGCGCAATCATCGACGGCGTATGCCTCGACCCGCGCATCGGCGACGGATATAACAACCCGAGCTTCGGCTACGGCGGCTACTGCCTGCCCAAGGACACCAAGCAGCTGCTTGCAAACTACGCGGCCGTACCGCAGAACCTCATCGAGGCCATCGTGGAAGCCAACCGCACCCGCAAGGATTTCGTCTCCGACGAGATTCTGCAGCTTGTCGACGGCGTCAAGGAACCGGTTGTGGGTATCTACCGCCTGACCATGAAGTCCGGGTCCGACAACTTCCGTCAGTCCGCAATCCAGGGTGTGATGAAGCGGCTCAAGGGCAAGGGCGTCACCGTAATCGTCTACGAGCCCACCCTCAACAAGCCCGACTTCTTCGGCAGCCCCGTGACCCACGATCTCGCCGAGTTCAAGGCCAAGACAGACGCCATCGTCGCCAACCGCTGGAACAACGACCTCGACGATGTGGCCGACAAGGTCTACACCCGCGACTTGTTCAAGCGCGACTAATCCAACGACTAACGCATATCATGCGCCTCTCGCTCCGATGAGCAACTTCGGCACGAGAATATGGATGAGGCGGCATTCCCGTTCAGGGGATGCCGCCTCATCCATATTCGCATCATATCGTCGGACTCTCAGTCCCACTACTTTCACTACCGATTGGAAACGAGCATAATCTTGCCTTCGGCGACGTCTTTCAAATGTTGGCCGTAAGGACTTTTGCCGTAACGTTCCGCTGATTCCAGTAACTCGTCGCAGCTAATCCATCCGTTCTCGTACGCGATCTCCTCCACGACCGCGATGGGCAGGCCCTGCGCACGCTGCACCGTGCGCACGAATTCGCCGGCCTCATACAGGGAGTCCATCGTGCCCGTGTCCAGCCACGCGTAGCCGCGCCCCAGGGTACGCACATTCAACATGCCAGCGTCCAGATACATCTGATTAAGGTCCGTGATCTCCAGCTCACCACGAGCCGACGGGCGAATCTGCTTCGCGTACTCCACCACATGTTCGTCATAGAAATACAGTCCGGTCACCGCATAATGCGACTTCGGATGAGCCGGCTTCTCCTCGATGGATACGGCCTTGCCGTCACGGTCGAACTCGACCACGCCATACCGTTCAGGATCATCCACGTAGTAGCCGAACACGCTCGCCCCCTCGCCACGCTCGGCCTTGGCCACCGCTTTGGACAAGGTGGAGCCCAACCCGTTGCCGTAGAAGATGTTGTCGCCCAACACCAAGGCGCACGGCTCGCCATCGATGAATTCCTCACCTAGCAAGAACGCCTGGGCCAAGCCGTCTGGAGAGGGCTGCACTTTATAACTGAAATGCACGCCGTAATGGGAGCCGTCACCCAGCAGCCTCTCGAAGTTCGGCAGGTCCTTTGGCGTGCTGATAATCAGGATGTCACGGATGCCCGCCAACATCAGCACACTCAGCGGGTAGTAAATCATCGGCTTGTCATACACGGGAAGCAACTGCTTCGAGGTGACCGTCGTCAACGGGTAAAGACGGGTGCCTGACCCGCCCGCAAGAATAATGCCTTTCATGCTTTCCGATGGTTCCTTCCGCGAGTTCTTTATGCAGGCTTGTTCAGTATAACAAGCAAACCAAATGAAACGAGAGACGAGGACCCCACAGTTGCAGGGATTTCCACCCCTTGCAAATATGACACACGATTTGCGCAAGCAGTGTATCCTACACTTGCTGCGCTCAGCGAAAAGAGCATGTGATTGAGTAATTCACTGCAGTGAAAGCAGCTGGCCAATCACATGCTCTCGGAAAGCCGAATTATCAGCCGAGTTCCTTTTCCACGTATGTTTTGAGGGTTTCTTCCCAGTTGGCGGGTGTGTATCCGGTCTCGGTGATTTTGGTCAGGTCGAGGGCGGAGTTGGTGGGGCGGGGGCTGACGGGGCTGGTCGCGTTGGCGAAGTACTGTTCGGCGCTGATGGGCTTGACCTTGCTTCCGTTGCCGTTCGTCAGGTCGAACACCTCCCGGGCGATGTCCGCCCAGGACTTCACGGTGCCGGAACCGGTCAGGTTGTAGGTACCGTAGGGGGCGTGCGTGTCGAGCAGGTGGAAGATCGCCCCGGCCATGTCACTGGTGAAGGTCAGGCGGCCGTACTGGTCGTCCACCACCGTCACCTGATCGAGCTTGTCCTCCGGGTCGGCGACCTTGTCCGAGAGCATCATCATGGTCTTCACGAAGTTGTGGCCTTCGCCGATCACCCAGCTCGAGCGCAGGATGTAATGCTCGGGCGCGTTCCCGACGGCAATGTCGCCGGCCGCCTTGGTCTGCCCGTACACGCCCAGCGGGGCGAACGGCTCGTCCTCCGAGTGCTCCTCCTGAATGCCGTCGAACACGTAGTCCGAGCTCACGTGCACGAGCGTGATGTGATGGTCCTTCGCGACCCTGGCGAGCAAAGCCGGGCCCTGCGCGTTCGCCTTCCACGCGACCGGACGGCCCCCGGCCGTTTCGGCCCTGTCGACGGCCGTGTAGGCGCCCGCGTTGATGATCGTCCCGTACAGGCTCCAATCGTACTTGTCGTACGCCTTCGGGTCGGAGAAGTCGAACTCGTCGATGTCCGTGTACTCGAAGCCCTCAAGGCCATGGGCCTCCGCGTAGGCGCGGATCGCATGGCCCAACTGGCCGTTGCAGCCCGTCACCAAGGTGCGCTTCGGGCTCATGGGCTTCGCGTCCTTGAGCATCGGATGATGCAGGTCCGCCTCGGAGCGTTCGCTTTCCTCCAGCGGGATGGGCCAGTGGATGTCGAGTTCCGGGTCGGCGAGGTTGACGAACGTGTACGTCTTCTTCTGTTCCAGACTCCAGTGCGCGTTCACCAGATACGTGTACACGGTGCCATCGGCCAATGCCTGGAAGCTGTTGCCCACGCCACGCGGCACATAGATCGCGCGAGACGGGTCCAGGCGGGTCGTGTACACCTGGCCGAAGCTCTCCCCCGGCCGCAGGTCCACCCACGCGCCGAAGATCTCACCGGCCGCGATGCTGATGTACTTGTCCCATGGCTCCGCGTGGATGCCGCGCGTCACGCCCTTCGTCGCGTTAAACGAGATGTTGTTCTGCACCGGGCCGAAATCCGGCAGACCCAACGCGGTCATCTTCGCACGCTGCCAGTTCTCCTTGAACCAGCCACGATTGTCACCGTGCACCGGCAGGTCGAACACCAACAGGCCCGGGATGTTCGTCTCCTCGACCTTCAAGTCCTTCTCGAATTCGAACGACATACGTTCCCTACTTTCCATCTTCAGAATCGTTTTGCCACGTTGCTATGCAGCGTGCAGGATTAAGCGTTTTCAAGGCCTCCCCTTTATCGGGGAAAGCCCAATTCGGGCATTCGGGGCCCAAGGCATCGAGGATGAAGAACATGTCGTATCTCAGTTTCGCGAACTCGACCCGCAGAAGGTTCTCATCATGACCGATACGGTTGCGGATGGTACGAACCGATTTGAGGCGGTCCACCAGTTCCTTGCGCAGCCTGTCCTCGAACGGGTCGCCGTCGTTGCCGGGAAGCCTTCCCTTCGGCATACGACGCAGTTCCGACGCCCATGCATCCGCGATGTTGGGGAACGCGCCCATGAGGACATGGGCGAGTTCAGGGTCCTTGCCGGAACGGGACAACATGCCATCCCACGTGCCCAATGTCAATTGGGAGAACACGTCGTCGCGGGTGATCGCATCCCCGTGCCTTGGATGCGTCTGGTCGGAACGCCAATGCCGTTGCTTGCGCAATGCCGTGTTCCGGGCCTCCGCGATATAGTCGCGCTCGGGGCTGTTGATCAAAGCCCGTATTCTCCCGATCGGATCGCTTTTGCCGGCTTCAAGCCAGTCCGGGATGCCCGTTATCTGCTGCCCGGATACCCATTCGCAAAGCCGGTGATCGATTGCGTTTCTGACGAATATCTCGATATAGCCGATATAACCGATTGTGATGGCGGATGCCTCCACGTTCCAGCGGTACAGCCTCACCGCCAGATCAACCAGCCGTTCCCGATCGACCGTATCCACATGCCGTCTTGCATAATCGAGATACACCTGGAACCGCGCGTCAGCAAGAAAACGACTCGCCATCACGGCATTGTCCGCTTGCTTTTTCACATTCATATGTGTATGTTTCTTAGTGCTATAGGGGCCACACCTTCGAGGTGTGGCCATTTTCATATTCCGCTCACTGACCCTGCTGCTTGTATTTGGCTTCGGTGGCGGCCTTGGCGGGCTCCCACCAGGCGCGGTTGTCCGTGTACCACTTGATGGTCTGTTCCAGGCCCTTCTGGAAGTCCGTGTGCGTCGGCTTCCAGCCGAGTTCGGTCCGCAGCTTCGTGCTGTCGATCGCGTAGCGGCGGTCGTGGCCGGGACGGTCCTTGACCCAGTCGAAATCATCCGGGCTTTTGCCCATCACGGTCAGGATGTCCTTCAGCACGGTGATGTTGTTTCGTTCGCCGTTCGCGCCGATCAGGTACGTCTCACCCAAACGTCCCTTGGTCAGGATGGTCCACACGCCGGTGGAGTGGTCGTCCGTGTGGATCCAGTCACGCACATTCTCCCCGTTGCCGTACAGCTTCGGGCGCAATCCCTCGAGGATGTTCGTGATCTGGCGGGGGATGAACTTCTCCACATGCTGGTATGGGCCGTAGTTGTTGCTGCAGTTGCTGATTGTGGCGCGGATGCCGAACGTACGGTGCCAGGCGCGCACCAGCAGGTCCGAACTCGCCTTCGTCGACGAATACGGGCTCGAGGGATGGTACGGGGTCTGCTCCGTGAACTTCGCCGGATCGTCCAGGGCGAGATCGCCGTACACCTCGTCCGTGCTCACGTGATGGTAGCGCACATCGTACTTGCGGGCCGCCTCCAACAAGCGGAACGTGCCTTCCACATTCGTCTTCAGGAACGGCTCCGGGTTCGCGATGCTGTTGTCGTTGTGCGATTCCGCCGCGTAATGCACGATCGCGTCATGACCGGGAACGATCCTGTCGAGCAATTCCGCGTCGCAGATATTGCCGTGCACGAACTCCACACGGTCGCCCAGAATCGACCTGATGTTCTCCAGATTGCCCGCATACGTCAACGCGTCGAGCACTGTCACGTGCACGTCGGGATGATGGTTGTATACGTAATGCACGAAATTCGAACCGATGAAACCACAGCCACCGGTCACAATGATGTTATGAGGAGTAAACAGTTCTTCAACCATGGCCTCTATCCTACCGGACGACCGCCCTATTAATTCCATTACAAAGGCCGCACCAGCATGCGCAAATTGCGAATCCGATGCGGCTCAATCATATTCGGCCAATTAACCGAGTATCGATATTCCGACTGGTTGAAGAAGGAATGGCTGCAATAAGCCATCCCATACCAGCATCATAGAAAAACCAGCACAAATTACAGTACCTATTCGGCTCATTGCTAGCCCCGCATCACCAGAAGAACTTACGAACCATCGCTGCAGCAGCCAGCACAAGGAATACACAATAATCACAATTGCACAGAGATAATATCGCGATTGGAGGCCACCAGTATATCCATTGACATAAAAAGCATTCCATGAGACATGGAACTGGTAAAGCAGCGTAATTCCCATGCCAACTATGCCCATAGCAATCGTGTTCCCGACACGATCTCTATATTTTCTTCCCACAAACAGGATGCCGAATGGAATCAGCCATACTAGGGTAACAGCGATAGCTTCAGGGTCGAATGATGTTATTCCTGTCCTAGGAACATCTTGCTGCCATGGCATGCTCCACCAGGTGCGCAAGAATTGCGAAATATAGTAATTGAGGTATCGGAATACATCCCAATCCGCTCTATCGGACATGCTCTTATAGAATCCCGAAGAGAGGTACCCGGCGGGATCGAGTTTTTGGTATCCCGGCTGAATACTGCGATATCGTACCAACAGTGTTACATAATATGCTGCCGGCAATAGCAGCACCGGCGTACTTATCCAGAATTTACGAGACAAAAATACTTGACGACTTTGTTTGTCCAGCAATGCCGCAACCGCTACAAACAGTGCCATGAACGCAACAATCATGCCCGCTGTTAGCTTGGTCAACAGAGTTGCAGAAATTCCCGCCATAATCAACAAATATGTTGTAAACGTGTATTTGCGTTCGCGGAAACGAAGCATTCCCCATACTGAAATGGTCACTGTCAGCAAACATAGTGAATCATTGTTGACTCCACTCGATACCTGAATCAAATTTGGAGATGCAATCAATGCCAGAGCTGCAACAAGATGCAACAGGGGAACTTTCGGTAAGCGCGTATACAGCAAGTAAGCACATAGAATCAAGCCACATAATAATATGCCTAAGGAGGCGGCACGTAGCCAAGACGGATGGAATGTCACCACAGAACCGGACACCTGAATTCCTGGGACAAAACTCATAATCAGGTAATAGAGCGGCGGATGGCCCAACTGATTAAATCGTCCGGTCTGGGAAAAATCAACAATTCCGCTAGGAGAGGAATAGTACGTATGCATATTGGCGAAATCTGGTACCAGCTGTCGATACGCTTTCTCCCACGCAACATACGATAAATGCGCATTCTCGTCCGGAGAGAAGGACCATCTCAGGATATACAGTAATCCTTGGCTCACCGTCACCGTTAGCATGGCGGCGTAGTCAAGCACAATGACGTACCGAGCATATTTAGAGCTCGCTTTAACGGTATTCAGTCCTGTAAGAATCAGGAATCCAAAGAGAATGCTGATGATGGCGACACGCCTCAACATCGACATACCATTCGTCCATACACGCCATCCTCCCATTACAGTGAACACAACAATAATCACGCCGCACATAAACCACGGCAAAGGCAATGAGCTAAAGACGTATCGCTTGAGAACAATTGCCACCCATATAGCGCAGACAAGAATAAATAGCAGTAAACGACCAGGGTTAAAGAATTTGAGGCCGCTAATCATGGCATCAACTTGCTTACTATCTAGGGTGATGGTCACGGTACCGTTCAACTGATCAATAGACAGCTTTTCCGCTTTGATGCGGTGAGCCGTCCACCAATGGACTCCATTGGTGTTCACCTCTGCATCTATTCGAACGACCCGAGCGTTCTCAACATCCGTAATCCTAATCGTCAGCGTATCCGTGTTATAGGAAAGCGGATCAGGGCGATACGACACGTACTGTCCCATAACGGTCATATCTTGCGCATTTACATCAGAGGCATAATCCAACTCATCCGCCGTAGCTGTACCGACCGATTGGGAAGAAAGCTCTTTATCGAACACCACGGTGAACATTTGGTTTGCGGGGTTCATAGGGAATAACAGGACGATTATAATCGAGGCAAAAGCTATTAGCGCCATGCAAACAGAAGGTTTAGATTTCATGTAGTTATAGGCATTCTGCATCTTCGGTTCCATGAGCTACTCACGCAAACACCTGCTCCGCAAAGCCCGGAATAGGTAGGCGTTTTCTCCTTTCACGCTACGTACACAGCATTTATAGCAACAAAAAATAGCCTACAGCCAGAACACTACGATACTCACTGCTTGCAATCTCGCCCCTAGTCTCCACGATGCCCCTTTGATGACTCGCGATAGAGTTATGAGTCATTAATTCAACGCAGTATCGACTACCTCAACTAGTAACATACCCTTTAACTGTTGTATCGAAATATCTATAAGGAATTCAATGCGCCTCTTCATACAAATTCCATGCCTGAACGAAGAGAAGACCCTGCCGCTGGTGCTTGAGCACATGCCCAAGGAGATTCCCGGCATTGACGACATCCAGCTGCTCATCATCGATGACGGCTGCTCAGACAACACCGTGGAGGTGGCACGATCCCTTGGTGTGCAGCACGTGGTCCACCATGCCAAGCCGATGGGCTTGGCCCGTGCGTTCCGCGATGGCGTGGATTACGCGCTCAAGCATGGTGCCGACATCGTGGTGAACACCGATGGCGACAACCAGTACCCGAGCTCGGCCATCGGCGAGCTGGTGCAGCCCATCGTCCGCCATGAGGCGGATATCGTGGTCGGCGACCGCCAGACCGCGAAAATCGCCGAGTTCTCCTGGTTCAAGAAGCGTATGCAGGCATTCGGCTCCTGGGTGGTGAATCAGGCCGCCGGCACGCATATCCCGGATGCCGCCAGTGGTTTCCGAGCATATTCAAAGAACTCCCTGCTCAAGCTCAATATCGTCACCGAATTCAGCTACTGCATGGAAACCATCATTCAAGCCGGCAACAAGCGCATTCCGATCACGTCGTACGCCATTACCACCAACCCGAAGACCCGCGAATCCCGTCTGTTCTCGAACATCTTCGAGCACATGGCCAAGTCGGGAGGCGCGATTATCCGCAGCTTCCTAATGTTCAAGTCGAACGTGATCTTCAAGTGGGCGGCAATCGTATTCAGTATTGCCGGCTTGATTCCAATCATCCGATTCCTAGTGCTTGCGTGTATGGGTATCAGCGCCGGCCACCTCCAGTCCCTCCTTCTGGGCGTGGCATTGCTGATGATCGGCGTCATGTGCCTTTCGTTGCAGATTATTTCCGAAGTGCAGCGTATCCAGCGCAAGCTCGTGGAAGATGAGCTGGAGCGCACCAAGGAGATTCTGTATTCCACGCCGTACCAAAAGATTTGGGGCGAGCAGGATGAGTGGGGTGGCTACACGGGTAAGCCCACAGGCATTAAGTGAAAATTCTTTGACCGCGCTTATGATGATGGGCTTGAACCTTCAAGGGGTTCAAGCCCATCATCATATGTATAGCCGAATCAACTGCAGTATCAGAACAGTTTGTCGATAAGCTCACGGTATTCATCGCCGATAGTAGCGAAGTCGAACCGCTTGGCCAGCCGGACGGAATTTTCAGAATACTGTGCACGCTTATCCGCGTTGCCCAATACGTCCATGATGGCGTCATGAATGCCATTCACATCTTTCGGAACAGTCAAATGACCATTCTGACCTTCCACCACGGCTTCGGCAATACCTGCAACATCCGAAGCGACGATCGGGGCACCGGAAGCCATAGCTTCCAAAATGGCAACAGGAAGCCCATCTTTATCGCCATCTGCGGCAATAACCGATGGAGCCGCGAACACGTCACAGGATGCGTACAGGGATTTGAGCTCTTCCTTGTTTTTGGGCCCAAGAAAATCGCAATCCAAGCCAAGTGCTTTGGCTTTGTCTTGCAGCATGTCCATTTCGGGCCCGTTTCCCACCACGAGGAGCTTCGCGTCAATGCCCTTCATGGCTTCGAACAGATAGCGAGCACCCTTCTTTTCCACAAGTCGGGCTACGAACAGCACAATTGGCTTGCCGGCATGCTTGCGCAGGCTTTCGTCACGATGTTCCGGACCAAAGAACGTAAGATCCACTCCCATGGGGATGACATGAATGTCTCCAGTATGGGAGTATTTCGACTGGAGAACCTTCTTCAAATCATCGGAAACAACGGTGATGGCACCGGCTGAATCAATAACGCGCTGCTTGAGTTGTTTGACCGGGAAACCATTGAGCGAAGTGACATCTCCACCCAGTCCAGAAATGATATAGGGACGCTTCTTCCTCATGAACGACTGAGTGACGCCCTGCGGCACGAACCAGTTGACCAGAACCGCATCGCAATGCTTCAGTTCGCGACGTGTGGCAAAGTACTGGGCGATGAAGAAGAAAGGCACCAACAGGCCTCGTGCCTTTTTCTCTTTGATACGTGGGACTATGGCACCGGGATATGCAAGAGTCTGCAGCGAGGGGATTGGGAAATACTGGAATCGCTTGACGGTGATTCCTTCCATTTGTTCCACGGACTTCGCATTTGGAGCGGCCGGCACAAGTGCCGTTACGTCATAGTATTTCTTGAGCTGCATGCACAAGTCGTAAATGAACTTAGGCTCCGTATCATTCGCCCATCGAGGGAAGGTCGAAGCAGTCACCAGCAGTTTCTTTTTCATTGGCGGTGTTCCTTGAAGTATTGGTACGTGCGTATGATGCCTTCATCCAATGATACAAAGTCATGTATCGACGCAATGCCCTTGTATTTGGTGATGTCAAGGACGGAGTATGGCACGTCCACGTTTCTTCCGGGTACATGGACAACGTCAAGCTTCTCCGGCAGGGTACGGGCAATGGTATCAACCACATCAGCCACCGATGCACCCACGCCGCGCCCAATGTTATAAGTGGAATCAGCTTCTCCACGCTCAATCACATCCATGATGCCTTGAATGGCGTCATCTATATAGATAAAATCTCGGACGACGGAACCATCTCCGTAAATATGTATGGTCTTGTGATTCAAGGCCTGATAAACAAGCTTGGTAATCAGGCCAAGGGTTCCATGAGGATTCTGCCCGGGACCGTATGGATTGGACAGTCGGATGACCTGATATTCCGTCTTGGTACCACGTGTCGTTAGCCGCAGAGCCTGTTCAATCATTACTTTTTGCAGACCATACGTATTGATTGGGGCTGGTAGGTTGTCTTCACTATTTTCCCGACTGGAAGCGCCATATACGGTTCCGCCACTGGACATAAAGACAACGCGGCCTACTTCTTCCTTCACGCATGCTTCGAACAGCTCAACCGAAGGAATCACGTTACCGTATATCTCATCCAATGCGCTTCTCTCGTTGCCTGGTACTGATGTGCTGACCAAGTGAATCACCAGATCTGCGCCATGGATCAATGAAGCAAAGTCATAGTCCTTTTGGAATGAGCCTTCCACATATGTGACGCCAGGCACCTGAGCGTTCTCCGGAGGAATCGCCCGGTCGAATACAGTCACATCGTAAGACCGGTCAGCAGCGAGTTGATTGGACAGCGCCTTGCCCAAGAACCCCGCTCCGCCCAAGATTATTACACGCATCGCATCTCCATATATCCGGTAAGCGTTCAGAGAAAAACTGTAGAAAGCATATCGCAAGGTAGGAATCACCGTCTCACCTTTGAAGGCAAATTTTTTCGATCGAAAAAATTCAAAAATCAATTGCATTATTTAATGCAATTACAATATCGATCTTTGATTCCGAAAAAAATTTGAAAAAGATAATACAATATTATAAATCGAAATTTTGAGCCATGAATGCTTTTTGTGTGTTATTCTGAATACGTCCACAGAAAAATCAAAGAGATGACCAACCCCGCAAAGTTGATACTTTCGCGATATTGGTCCACTACATATTCATGGCAGGGATACGCATCGTGAACGTCCAGAAGACTCCGCACATCAAAATCTTTGTTTCCGCGCATAAGCCTTCGACATTCCCGGACGGGGCAAGCATCATACCTATCCAAGTCGGAGCTCAGAATGCAGGCACCCTGTTTGAAGACACCTTGCATGACAATGAAGGCGACAACATCTCCACCCAAAACCCCATGTACTGTGAGTTGACCGCTCAGTACTGGGCATGGAAAAACGCGGATGCAGATTATTACGGTTTCTGCCATTACCGTCGCTATTTTGATTTCACCAACACCCCTCATCAGGAGAATGATTATGGCGAAATCATGGATTCTTTTATCGACGCTCAGTCAATTGCGGAATACGGTCTCGATGATGCCTCAATCGCCTTGGCCGTTGATGGTTATGACGTCATCACTTCTCCGCTCAACGATGTGCGACGTATTGGCGGATTCCGCAATCTCAAGGATCACTGGGATGCCGACAGCCATCTTCGTCTCAAAGATCTACGCCATATGTACGACGTGCTTATCAAGCGGCATCCCGACTATACAATCGATGCCGATGCCGTGCTGAACGGGCGCGAAGCGGCCTTCTGCAACATGTTTATCATGCGTAAGGCGATTTTCAATGAATATTGTGAATGGCTGTTCCCGCTGCTGGACGAATTCGTCGTCGGATGGGATCACTCTACCGTAGACATGCAAACATTGCGTACTCCTGGGCATCTTTCGGAACGACTGCTCAACATTTTCATCGCTCATAAACAACGTACTGGTGCACAGTGGAACATCAAGCAACTGCAATGCGTGCACTTCACCGATCCAGCCCCACTGAGCGAGCTCGAACCGTTGGCTGAAAACCCTCAGTCCACCGTTCCCGTGGTGTTTGCTGCCGATGATGCTTATGTGCCGATGCTCACCACCACTATTTATTCGATGTTGAGCAACGCGAATCCAAAGCGTCAGTATGACGTGATTGTGCTAGAACGCGATATTACCGCCGACAATAAGCAGACGATGCTTACGTTCTTCTCTCAATTCTCGAATGCCACAATCCGCTTCTACGACGTAAGCCGCATCATAGCTGGATATAACCTAGCTACCGACACCAGCACAACTGCACATATCACGCAAGAGACCTACTATCGTTTCGTCATCCAGCAGGCACTTCCCTTCTATTCTAAGATTCTGTATCTTGACTCTGACCTAGTAGTCAACGGAGATGTTGCGGAACTGTATGACACCGATTTGAGCGACGCCGCAATCGGCGCTGTGCCGGATGCCGATTTTCTCGGCAACCTTAATATAAAAAATGGCGAGCGCATGGCATATGCGATCCATCAACTGCATATGAGTAACCCATATGCGTACTTCCAAGCTGGCGTACTCGTCATGAATTTGGACCGTATGCGCGAGCTGCATACAGTCAGCGAATGGTTGAGTATTGCATCGCAACCCGGCTTTATCTATAACGATCAAGATATCCTCAATGCGGAGTGCGAGGGTGAGAGCATATCACTCCCATTTGATTGGAATGTGATGCATGACTGCGGCGGCCGGGTACACGGCGTCTTTGATTATGCGCCAGCTGAGGTATTCCAAGCTTATCTGGCCTCACGAAAAGCACCGAAAATTGTGCATTACGCCGGCTATGACAAACCTTGGAAAAATCCGTGGTGCGATTTCGGACCGCTGTACTGGCATTACGCACAGAACACACCATTCTCTTTGCAGATGATGGCTTTGCTCTCCGGCATTGAACGGCCGAAGCCTCCGATGCATCATGAACGAGCTATTGCCGAAGACAGCCCCATCCGCAAATATGTGGACGCGTTTGCTCCTTCAGGCTCCAAGCAACGTGAATTCATGAAGACTATTGCACGCAAATTACAGGGAAAACACTAGGGTGTGTTTACACTAGTTGGGTTTTTGGCTGTGTTTTCAGGTAGATGGCGATGAGAATGAGCTGGAGGTTGGCGAGGAAGGTCTCGTCGAGCCTGTCGTGGCGGGTGGCGGCCTTGCGGTAGTGCTTCATGCGGTTGAAGACGCGTTCGACCATGTTCCGACCCTTGCACGCCTCCCTGTCGCAATCCCATGGGGCCGTACGGTTCTTCTCGGGCGGCACGACCGGCGTCAGGCCGAACGACTCGGCCGGCAGCCGGGTCGAATCCCCCTCGCACACGCGGTCCATGAGCAGGCGCGCGCCCACGGACGCGCCGGGCGCGGCCATCGAGCGGCGCCCGCGGGCCGCGTCGTGCTCGCCGCCCGGGCTCACATGGTGTTTGTGTTCAATTAGTTGTTGCGGGTTTAGTCACGATGATTTTTCGGGTTTAG
>ENA-OXIW01000021-OXIW01000021.1-human-gut-metagenome-genome-assembly--contig:-NODE-21-length-113686-cov-71.215_pt1 | contig 113686 bp, 58 predicted proteins | sample MGYA00249822_ERZ652370 | MGnify/ENA primary metagenome ERZ652370 (study PRJEB26925, sample SAMN05826923) | human gut metagenome | biome: ENVO:2100002; feature: ENVO:00000062; material: ENVO:00002003... | reverse complement strand
CTACACTGCGGAAAAACACCGCTCACAAAGCGGACGCCAACTTGCTAAAACACAGAGTTCAGTAAATGGGGCACGGTCTTCGCGGACGACAAACTCGCCGCAGCGATCATCGACCGCATCGTGCACCACGGGCGGCTCCTCGAGTTCACCGGCCAGAGCCGCCGCGTCAGTGAGGCCCTCATGTTCGGCAGGAACACCTCCGCGCAACCGGAAAAATAAGGAAAATGCATGCAACTGCCTAAACCCGAAAAAAATACATGACTAAACACGAAACACCGACTTGACGAAATACACATGGATCTCGACGAGCGTGCTCCCGCTGTCGGATACCACGCGGACTTCGGCGTTCCGCCCTCACCGGGAGACGCCGACGGACCAGGAGCCCCCTTTTTCGGCGCCCCGGCCGCGTGCCGGTGGACCTTCACGCCCGTGGAGTCCATGGCGGGCACCCGGATCCCCTCCCCGATGATCCGCTCCTCCTGCAATGCCGTGAACAGGCGCCCTGTCGCGCCGTTCCCGGACCGGCGGTTGAACCACTGGAGACGGTGATTCACTTGTCGCAGCACTCCGGCAGGTCCCTCCACGGGGCTCCCGTGCGGCACATCCACAGCAGGGCGTTGACGAACGTGTAGTCGTCGACCGCCACGCTTATCCCATCGCTATCATGGAGAGCAAGACAATACAATTAACACTACAGGACAACCAATGAGCGATGTCAATCAACCAATCGACGCATACGCTGCGTCAAACACTATCGCTAAGCCCACGAACGGAATCACAGCCTCATCTCAGCCGCGTCATCGCACCCATCTCATTTTTGTAGATGTGCTTAACATCTTCGCATGCATCGCCGTAGTGGCATTGCATGTGTCGCTCAATGTATTTTCACCTCAACCCACACATTTATGGCTCAAAGCCGTAGCGTTACAAGGCATGGGCATTTTCGCGGTACCAATTTTCTTCATGATCAGCGGGATGAACCTACTTGGATATCATGAAAAATATTCAACAGCCACGTTCTTTAAAAAACGTGTATTACGTACAGGGCGAGCTTTACTGCTCGGCAGCATAGCATGCTATGCCCTATTTTGCCTATTCCCGTATTCGTTCTACGGTGCTAATCAGTTCGCAAGCGGTCCGAACATTGTAGATTTCGCCAAGCGTTTTCTTACTAATCAGATTAATGATATCTATTGGTTCTTTTACACCATCATTTACTTATATATAATCACTCCGGTTATTTCACAGGCAATGAACAACAAACGAATTGTTCAGTATATTCTTGTTATCTGCCTGTTCATCGCTGTTCTGCTCCCATTCCTCACGCATATAGGTGTGCCTTCCAAATATTTTGGCACGTTGTTCAACTGGCCGCTGTTCGCCAATACGGCAGTGATGTATTATGTTAGCGGCTACTACGTAAAGTGTTATGTAGATGTACAGCGAATCAAACCGTGGGTATATGCGTTAATCTTTGTGCTGTCCACTGGTGCAATGATTGCAGCGGGCTTAATCTCCAATGGCTGGCATACGTCGAACGGTTTACACCAGCAATATGATAACTATTATATTGGCACAACATCGCCGTTATGCGTAATACAAGTACTCTCGCTCTTTTTGTTCGTAATGTCTTTAGAACCATTATTGCAACAGCGCTCAATACTGTCAAGAAAAGCATTGCTCGCATTTCCGGCTTGTCGTTGGGTGTGTATCTGTTCCATATTCTCGTTATCAACTGGTGGGGCGTGAATTATGGAACCGTACTGACGAACAACCCGTTTATGCGGCTTATCATTGTATATATCGTTACCGCTGTCGGCGTTTTTGTAGGCCAAACGATAATCGGATGGCTCAAAGCAATCACAATTCACGCTGTTCATTTTCTCCGGGTTTCATACCGAAATTGAAATATATCACCATTACTATCTTTTAGGGTGTGTTTACATTATTTAAGTTCTGCGTGATAATTGTCGTATGTGTACGCCGAGGTATGACATCACGCTTGACCGTCGGACAGGCGGAGGCGTTCGAAAGCCTGCGACGCACGGACCCCAAGGGCCAGCTCTACCGTTCATGGCGGCTCAAGGAACCGCCGCGCACCCCGCTCAGGCTCTCCCTCGACCAGGCCAAGAGAGAGCTGAACCACTGGGTGTTCCGGGCCTCGCATAGCCGCATCCCCGAGATCGTCGAGCTTTCCAAAAAAAAACAGGAGACGCCGCCCCGACATCCCACGCACCATCGAACTGGGCTACTCCAGCGCCAGGCTCGAGGCGTTCAACAACAGGATCAAGGTCACCATCCGCATGGCCTACGGCTTCCACCGCGTCACCAACCTCATCGCCCTGATCATGCTCCGATGCAGCGGACTTGACATCCGACTACCACAACCCACAATCTAACCCACAAAAACATCAGAAGCCTCTTTTTACGCGAGTTATATCGCATGTATGGATGAGGCGGTTGGAATCCAACCGCCTCATCCATACATAGTGTTTTATCTCCGTCCTCTTACGGCACGACCAATCGCTTTAGCAATCTCACGCTGCGGCGAGCCAAGCGGTGCAATTGGATCGATAATCTTACGTAATGAACTATGCTCACCGACTGCACGTTGAGGCTTCGCACCACGGCTTTTGCGCTCAACATCAATTACTATGTTGGCCTGCATTGCGCGAGCCACGCGTTTGAGCAACCGCTCATAAAATGGAGTCTCACGAGCATATCGCCAGTATACGGAAGCAAAGTCGCAGTCGGGGTCGGTCCAAGGCTTGATATACCCGGCATAATGAATAATCTTAGGATTATTGCGTGACGCCATGTATTCATCAAAGTACCGGCCGGGAGCTTGCGAGAAAATACGTCCCACACGGTTTTCCAAATCATGCACCACGTCCCATTCCCAAGGAAGATACAGCACTTTACCTTCGCAATGTGCATTGAGCACATCTTGGTCGTTGTAGATAAAGTCAGAATTGGTGGCATAGTCAAGCCATTGCTGAATGGTGTAACTTCCGCGTAGTGCCTTGGTATTGATAACGAGTACACCAGCTTGGAAGTAGTCGTACGGATCACGCATCTTCAACGTTTCTTGGGCATACTGCATACGTTTGCCATCTTTGATATTGAGATTACCAAGGAAGTCGATATCTCTTACCGCAGCCAACATGTTGTCGCCTAGATCCGTGTCATAGAGTTCGGCGATGTCTCCAGGAACAATCATGTCGGAGTCCAGATACAGCACCTTGTCATAGAACGGCAGAATCTCCTGGATGAGGAAGCGATAATACGTCTCTACACTGATGTGCTTATTGTTGGTGGAAAGATTATAGCCGCTCATCATGCGATCCACATTGGTGAAGCGCAAAGTCATGTTCGGGAATTGTCGGTAGAAGAAATCACGCATTCGCTCCTGCTTGTCCCATGCGATATTGCGCTGCAACACCACCACATCGTAGAAACGATTCTTAGAAGCGTTTTTCATGGCGGAATACACGGTGGTGGCTAATTGCGGCACATAGTTATCATCAGCGGCGAATACCACTGGCACAGGCTTAGGCATCTCCGGTTCATCATCCCACAAAGGCTTAAGCGTATACTCCGGCTCAGGATTGGTGAAATGCACGCATTGCAGTTCCTTGGTTTTCCAGCCCTCACCGATACGTTTATGATGCATAAGGTAGATGTTGAGCAACCGCTCAGAAAGATGGCCCGGCGTACGGAGCGCTTCCTTGCTGTACGTGCTGAAATCGGTTTGCTGCTCAAACTCCTCAAGAATGGGGAACAACCATGCGCAGTAATCCTGGAAAATCTGCTTACGCATGATGAACATGTTGCAGAAGCAGGACTTATTGCCATTCAAAAACGCATCAGCATCCTGCTTGTAGTCGGGATGCATGGCACACAGGATGCGATAGCATCGGCGCAAGTCCTCATCAATCAGCAGAGGCGCAGATTTCCACACATTGGCAGGAGTGCCAAGTTTATCTATAATCTGGGTCAAATCACCGTATCGGGTGGTGATGACGTCATAGCCTTCCACAGCCTTAGCAATGGTTGCGTCATCTAGGCCGTATCGTTTGACTGCGGCATCATCGATATAGTCATCCATGATCTCGCCATAGGCATTCTCCCGATGCTCAGTTTCAGAGAAGTCAAAGTAACGACGGTAATGGCAGAAGCCATAATATTCAGCGTCAATATTTTTCCACGCCCAATACTGGGTGGTGAGCTCGCAATACATGGGATTCTTGGCGGAGATATTCTCGCCTTCATCATCATGGAAGGCCCAGGGGAAACGATAGCTGCCCGGCTTAAAACCCACCTGTACCGGCTGAAGAATACGGCTCTTCGGCTTAGTCACATCTTTATGTGTGGTCACAAAAATGCGGATGGGTTGATCTTCATACTGGTCCAGCTCACTGCTACGGTCCAGATCAGCGATAAGTTCCAGCGCACGAGTTTTAGTCTTGCCAAGGAGGAATGCCTCCTCGTTAGTGCTCGGCGAAATACAAATATCATCTGCAATCGCACGCCAAGATCGTAGACGCTCCATATCTTCTTGGCCGCTGGAACCAGTGGACAAACGCCATGCAATATCACGTACGTGCCGCCAAACTTCACGAGCCGTTACAGCACCTCCCATAATGTCTGCCATGGCTTTTGCAGCTGCAGCTTTCTCATTCTCAGGCACACGTACACGCCAATCGTTAGAAAGCAGCTCGTTTGCTTTATGGCGCATATCAGTGAAGCAGGACCGCATTAAAGCTGTCTCACCACGATTAACGATGTATTCTCTGGTAGCGCGATAGCAAGCACTAAATTGTTCGCAGAACTGGCGATACTGTTTAGCAGTGATAGCAGATGCACCAGTGACTCCTACGCCATAATGATAAATATAGCCACGTATGTCCTTACATGGAACCGAAGAATTCGCCAAAGATGCAATCACAAAAGATTCGTAACTATCTTCCGCACGTTCTAGCCGTTGATTAGTCATCACGGAAAATGCTCGTTTTAATAAGGATATCCGGTAAAGGCGCTGAGTCATACGCCAATCAACCTTTTGTCCCAGTGCTTCATCGTAAATGCTGCGGAGCACATCATCCCCGTAGAACACTCGTTCTGGCGCATTGACATAATCAGCGAAACCTGTACCGTCTTCTGCCGTCACCCCATTTTCGCTAATAACTGTAATGCCGTAATGCAACATATCAATTGATTCAGCAGCAATTTTATCAACAAGCCGCTCACACATATCAGGTGCAAGTTCATCATCACCATCAAGAAACAGTGCATAATCACCCGTCGCAGCTGCTACACCCGTGTTACGAGTCAAGTGTAAGCCCTTGTTTTCTTTATGGGCAACCACGGTAATGCGCGAATCTCTCGCTGCAAAGGAACTGATAATTTCACCTGTATTATCCGTACTGGCATCGTCAACGACAACAACATCAATATCACGATACGTTTGGGCGAGAACACTGGAAAGACAACGCTCTATATACTGATCAATATTGTATGCCGCGATAATAATCGAAATTTTCACCGTATAAGCTCCTTGCATTCTACTGCTATCGACGACGTACCCTTACTATGAAATCCTTGATTTTTCTAGGAATCCATGTAATCAGTCTTCCTATTCTATAGGAAGATGAGCCCAATATGTCATCCAGAGGTTGAGAGCTGACTGTCACATCATTATTATGGTTATGATTATTGCGATCATGAAGGTCCCGTAGAGCTTGGATCGAGGCGACTAAGACAGTATTGCTCAACAAGTCTTCTGCCTCAAACCCCAATCGAGAAGGGCTACCCTGAGAAGTGTCAGCAAAAACGCTGGACCAAAATTGTCGGAAATCAAAAGATGTCAGTTCTTGCATGTGCGCAAACGACTCCTCACCCTTACTTTTACGTAACTGTTCATCATTCAACAATTGAACGATTGAGTGAGAGGCAGCATCAATATTCCCAGGCTCGACAGCAATGATGCCCCGAGAGTGTTCCGCCAAAGTAAGATAAGGCATCGCATACATGACGCATGGAAGGCCTATCGTTTTAGATTCAGCCAACGCAAGCGGATATCCCTCATACGATGAAGTCATAAGAAACACGGAGGCCTTACGAAGATACGGCACTACATCGCTTTGACGACCTGCAAACTCGACACGCGACTGAATTCCCAATTCCTCTGCTAATACATGCAGACGATTCATCGCATCTTCACTCGGGGCAGGACCGACCATTATCAGTTTGGCTTTGTCGTCCACTTGTGCAACCTGAGCAAAAATACGTAATGCTTGATCTGGACATTTTTCAGGGGCTAGCCGTCCTACCCACACAATGTCATGCGATTTCAGAGCCGCTTTATCGTTTTCATTGGGAAGCAGAGTGGGCGGATTGACGGTCTCCCACACTCGTGGATTCACTCTTTTCCAGTACAACGTATCCGTATGGCTGAGCGTAACAACACCATCAGCGTACCGGTAAATCATAGGAATTTCATATGCAACTGGATTCGTATCAGAATAAATAGTACGTACCGTGTTATGAGTATGAATAACAAATGGAATACCACTCAACTTACAGGTCAGTAAATCCCACGCCAAAAGGTTACTGGTCCACATAGCATACACCATCATGTCAATGTCGTACTGAGAGAATGCACCGCGTAGGGCTCGGCAGCGCTCTCCATATGTTTGTTTAGTCACATTCCAGCAATTAGGAATGACCACACGTGGCGCATCACCAATATCGTAATCCCCGGGCCGTGGCTCAAAATCAGTGAAAAGCACAACCTTATATCCCATGGATTTCCAGAGAATAATCAAATCTCGAGTTACACGCTCAGCACCACCGGTACCCATGCCACTGTAATACACGCCAACCGTATGAATCGGCTTTCCCGGAACATTCAGAGCAACTGACGACCCTATTTTGTCAAGAGTATATCCCGGATGATCCCATTCAATCTCAGCAATACACGGTACGATATCTTCAATTGAGCAATGCTTTAGGGCAGTTCTCAGTGCCTCTGGTTTTGCCGAAGCATCCACCATATGCAATAGCTGCCCCGCCAAAGACATCATAAATTCGTGATGCAACTTAAGGTAATCCGGTTCATACAACTTGCCATCAGAACGAGAGATCAAAAAATCATGAATTAACTGATCAGCATTCATAATTTGACAGGAGCGACTATACTGTTCCAGCGTTTGTCGAGAAGAAGCCGCCCCCGAACGACCTGAATCAATATAGTATATGTAACCACGATACTCTGGAATCGCCTTATATTTTTGGGCGATAATCGATGTAATGAAATAGATTGCAGCATCTTCAGCAAGAAAAATACGAGAAGACGGTATATGGGTAAAAGCCTCGCTCAAAAGACTTTTTCGAAACATTTTGCCGCAAATGTTCCAAGAGGCCTCACGCTTCAGGAAAGTCACATGTGTGATATCTTCTCCAAGTACCTCTTGATTAGGGAAATCAAAGAATTTGCGGTCATTCTCCTTAATCTCGCTCGGCACCAATCCTTGGTAACGCAACCCAATACCATATTGGACAATATCAGCTCCCTCCGATGCCTCCTTCATACATATTTCAACCGTTTCAGGCATCAATTCATCATCTGCGTCAAGGAATAATACATATTCTCCGCGGGCTACACCTATACCGGTCCGACGTGCTTCCAGCAGCTGCTTATTCGTTGAATGGGATACCATGCGAACTCGCGAATCGTTTTTTTCAAAACTGTGGATGATATCGACGGTGTCATCATCGGACGCATCGTTCACAACTATGATTTCATAATTACCATAGGTCTGGCACAGCGCGCTTCGCAGGGTATGGTCAAGCGTCTCCTGAGCGTTATATGCCGGAATAATTACAGAAACCATCGGGCAGAATTCCGTTGCCTTACGGCGTTCATCACGTTTCTTCAGATCATCAATATGACGAATCGCATCAGCTTTGAAAGTAGAATATGCGCACTCTCCTACGAATAGATGTTCTCCAATCTGCGCTGCCCTATTAAACCATTGTAAAGGAAGACTATTCGCAGGTAGTGATTTTCCCGTTGCCCAGTAATCGTAAATCGCATCCCGAGAGACTCGCATCAGTTGCGTTGCTGCTTCCACATCTCCCCACGACTCCGCAAAACGCAGCATAGAATCAAGTTTGTCATCTTGCACTATTCGGACATCATAATCATCCATCAGTGTGTCAAGGATACGTCTACGAAGCTCTGCCACACAAGGACGCAAATCAAATTCTGTGAACAATTGTGCATAATCTTTTGCAACGGCAACCAAATCGGCATACCTCGCAGCAAGCTTTCCAAAACCATCGATGGTAAGTGGCGAACGACTAGTAATACCACGTCCTAAATAATATCGGTATGCAATCACATCATTACGAATCAGTTCATGCTTCGCAAGGCTTGCGATAACAAGCCATTCATAACTGTCTTGTCCACGGCCCAACCGCTCATCGGTCATTTGGGTGAAGGCTCGTTGTAAAAGCTCCGTATTATAAAGTCGTTGTAGGATGCGCCAATCCTGACGCTTTTCAGAGGAATACAGGAAAGATGATTCCACAATTTCTTGTCCTAACAAATCGGGAAGAGGCACATTGCAATGCCGAAGCATTTGCGCACAATATTCCTCGGACATATTCTCGCCAAATAGTTCCGTACCGAAATGCAACACTTCGATATGTTGTTTCTCAGTGATTGCGCGTAATTGCGATAAAGCATCGTCAGCCAGTTCATCATCAGCATCAAGGAAGATCGTATACTCGCCACTTGCTGCTGCAACGCCCGTTTTACGGGCTCGATGCGTGCCCTCATTACGCTCTTTATTGATGACCTTAACTCTAGAGTCAGTTTCGGCAATATCAAATGCAACTTCAGCTGCATTATCTGGACTGCCATCGACTACTACGATAGCCTCCCAATCACTAACTGTTTGACGTTGAAGGCTCCTAATACATTTAGGAAGATACTCGGCATTGTTATACGATGGTATAATGACTGAGAAAAATGCCATTCTCGGTTCCTTGTTCAACTATTTTTTTCGATAGCGATACGAGCACAAAAATAAGCTACTAGTTGATATGCTCTTGTTTGAAAATTGAAATATCAACAGCATCTTGTTGAAGTAAGGCATAATCACTTTCTTTACGATGCCGTCGAATGACAAAATTACATGCATTGCTTCCAGTAGTGAAGGCAACACGATCAACCTTAACTTCGCCATTCACACGATGATCCACTCTTAACGAAACCTGCATATAGAAATCACCATCGTTGAAAAGTGTGAGTGGAAGCTCAAGGTAGAGTCTTTGATGTCCAGTACCTTTAGCCCTGATAAGTTTGCCAGAATCATAGCTGATTCCGCCTCGTTTCGAGTCAAAGATAGTGACAGGGAAGTAATATTCATCATTTTCATTGAATTCATACTCAATGTAGAATCGGAATGGCACACTCCCATCACACATCAAGGAATCAACAGCATGAATTTCTAGTAGCGGGCACCGCTCATTCAGTCCAGCTGGATATCCGCTTTCAGATACATCATTCTTAGCAGTTTTTTCTTCCACCTTGAGGTTTTCCAAAGTGTACTGATCGGCAACATAATTCTTATTACCAGATGCGACGATTTCTCCATCCTTAATCAAGATGGCCTTCGTACAGTACTTCTTCACCGATTCCATAGAATGAGTTACCAGAATGACTGTCTTGGTGGGATCCTTTTTGATTTCGGAGAAGAAGTTGTCACACTTACGCTGGAAGGCCTCGTCGCCCACGGCGAGCACTTCATCGAGTACCAGAATATCGCCTTGGGCTTTAATGGCCACGGAGAAAGCCAAACGTACCTGCATACCGGAAGAGTAATTCTTCAGCTTCTGGTCCATGAACTCGCCCAGTTCGGCGAACTCCACGATGTCGTCATACATGGCATCGATTTCTTCGCAGGTGAAACCAAGCAGAGCACCGTTCAGATACACGTTTTCTCGGCCGGTCAGTTCGGGATTAAAGCCCACGCCCAGCTCGATGAACGGCACCAGTTTGCCCTGAACCGTCACATTGCCTTTTTCGGGCACATAAATCTGTGAAATGATCTTTAGCAGAGTGGATTTGCCGGAACCATTGCGGCCTACAATGCCGAAGAAGTCGCCTTGGTGTACCTCGAAATTAATGTCGCGCAACACCTGCTGCTCGGTATATCCCTTGATGCCGCGGGTCCAGTTAAGGAACGCCATCTTGAGGCCAGATGCCTGTTCAGTGGGCAAACGGAAGGACTTGGCTACATGTTCAACCTTGAGCACCACTGGGCGATTGTTGTTAGTCTTATCGAGAGTAGTCACGGCTGCGGCGTCCTCCACATCATTCTTATTGTTCATTGCGGAATCGGCCATCACAGCACCTCCGCAAACTTGGCGCTGTTTTTACGGAAGACATGAATGCCGAGCCACAGCACAAATACGGACAATATGTACGGCAGCAGGCAGAGCAAGGGATTATCAACCATCGTCCAAATGTTCGGCACATATTCCGGTGAAAGCAAGTTGTGCCGGATATCCATAATCGTCTGCGTAGTGGGTACCAGCATCAGCAGGTTGGCGGCCCAGCCATAGCCCTTGTCTGCCACCATCGAAATGGGGTAGATGATAGGCGTGGCGTAGAACATAGCCTGCAGAACGACTTCCCAGATATGGCCAATGTCACGGAAATACACGTACAGCGAGCCAAGCAGCAACGCCACACCCAAGGAAATGGCATACAACTGGACGATGCTGGGGATCACCAGCAACACGCGCCACGTGTAGTGAGCGTGTGCAAAGAAACCGAACAGAATCACCACGCCAAGATTGATGGCCAGAGAAATCATCGAGCCCATAGTGGTGGATGCCACGATGATGTAGTTCGGGAAATGAATTTTACGAAGTAAATCACCACGCTCAACAATGGAGCGCATGCCCATACTCGTCGATTCGCTGAAGAACTGCCATAAGCAGGTACCACAGAGCAGGGAGATGGGGAACGTGGGCGTACCATCCGAGAACTTCAGGAACTTGACGAACACCACGTACATCACGGCAAACAGCATCAACGGCTGAAGCACCGACCATATCACACCGAGGAACGACCCCTGATAGCGCAGCTTGAAATTGGTCTTTACCAGCTCCTTGAATACCACCATCGCGTAATGGTATCGATGCTGCAGGCTCTTGACTAGTTGTTTCACAAGCGTCCTATCTTACTTACGTCCCAGGAGGACTGCCAATTGTGGGCACAGCCATTATCAATCTTGCCTATTCTATGGCAGGGGGTAAACGGTTTAGCATATATTACGCCGCAAGTGACCGTATCAATGATGGCGTGATGATCTTTGCGAAATACAATACGGCCATATATACGGCATAAATCGCTATGTACAGAATAGCCACCATAATAAGGCTCAACCTCGGCAATATGGAATCAATCCCATACGTGCATAGACCAAGAATCGCTGCGGCCACTACAGCTTTCCACGCGGTCGCACTCATCACGTTTGCAACCACATGACGTACCCTGATGAATGATGCGATCATTAGTATCGCCGTACAAATCATACTGGTCATGGCGATGGCAGTTATTCCCCCAGTTCGTGCCGAAACAATGAACAGGGGAATCACAACAATGAGCGACGCAATAGAAAGAACGTCGGAAAAATGAGAACTGTTATGAGCGTTCAACACCATATTAAGCATCACGGTCATGCCCATGAAGAAATTGGACAACGCCAAGCAACTTAGCGCACCTGCCGATGCGGCATATTCATCACCATAAAATGCGACCAACAGCAAATTACTGGATGCCGATACAATTACAGCTATCGGAAGGATAAACGCGAGCGAAACAATCGTGATTCCGCGAGCCTTAGTTACAGCTTTATCTTTCTTGCCTTCGCCTACTAAATGAGAGACGACAGGAAGAATCACTGTGACAAAAGCAGACATCAAATAGTAAGCTATTTTGCCAAAATTCACCGCGCCAGTATAGTATCCAGCCATCCGCGCCGGACGGACCACAGATTTCACCACCAATGTGTCGACGCTCAAAACCAACGACACTACGATAAAGAAGAAAGAGAAACTCAATGTATTCTTGGCGACGGTGGAGAATGCAATGGGTCCAGCCGATTTCGTCTTTATCCGACCTTTAGTCGCTACCAGCATTATTATGCCGATAACGATTGATACCAATAGAGCAAGTAAGAAACCGATCTCGACGCCCACAACCGGCTTATCACGGAACGGGAATACGACAAGCGGTACGGCTGACAATTTCGCAATTGGATAGATGACTCCCAACAAAGCGCTTATACCGAATTGCTGCAGACCATCATTGATACCTAAAAGAATAACAAAGAATCCATTCGCAGGAACCAAGAAAGCCGCGACTCTAAAATAAAAATCAAGAGAGGAATCGTTCAGCACATATCCGAATATCGGAGCCCCAAAAAAATTAATCACAAAGAAAAATGCAATAACAATAAACTGGAATGCTATGGTCTTTGCTATCACACTTAGCGTGCTATAGCGCTTCATGGAAATCTCTTTTGACAGAGATTGGCGAGCACCATTGCTGAGGAACATGTACTCAAAATCAAGTACTGTAATTATGGTGCCAACCACTCCATAATTGATAGCAGACATTGTATTGCCCAAAAAGAAATGAAGCACATAACCGCTAACAAAGAAAATTACATTACTCGATAGTGAATAAATCAACCCTCGGCGCATACCACTGACTTTCTCAATTATCGATCAATCCATCTACATCCATAAGGAATGCAGTATTATCGGGCTTTAACTACCACACGCCCCAGCTGGTTCAAAAGCCAGAACCAACGAAGCTTGATGAGCGTGGCAAGTACCGACTGCTTGAACTCAAATTTCGTGGTTTTTACACGTGAGAAAATACCCTTAAAGATTGGTTCATTCAGAAGGGCAAAGAATTGCTTCTTGCGTTCCTGATAGCTCTTTGGATTCTGCGGATGCATGGGCCCCAAGACAACACAATACAAAAGCTCCCATAGTATACGGTATTGATATAGCATCACGATATCTTTGCGTTCGGAATATCGGCGATCTACGATGTTCTTATACGCCTCTAACGTGCATTGCGTATTCTCAAGAATATACGGACGGTATCTGTGGCTCTCCGAATTTACTGACCAGCGGTAGAAATACGAAATATAGTCGACTTTTTTGACTTTTTTGCAGTAAGACAGCACTTCAAAGTTGAAGACGACATCTTCCTCATGCTTCACCTTCGGATTGAATTGCAATCCGTGAGCAGCGAGGAACTCACGTCGATAGATCTTTGCCCATGGAGTAGGCATGCTCTTATGAGAGACCAACGGCACATTGCCACGGAAACGATTAATACAATCGCTCTGTAGCTTAACAATGTCTTTGCCTTCAAAGGTTCGTGTGCTGCTAATCTGATTGCCGCTCTGGTCCGGCATATCTGTAGTGAACTTCTCATAGTCGTAATACACGATATCCAAATCGGGCTCAGCGGTTTGATGGAAAACCTTCACCGCATGCTCTGCAACGATGTCATCATTATCCACAAAACACAGCCATTCTCCTGTTGCCTGCGCAAGGGCCGCATTACGTGCACACGTAATACCCTGATTCTCTTGCGTGAATACATGGATAAACGGGTATCGCTGCGAATACTCCTCAAGAACCTTCCCGCTACCATCCTTCGAACCATCGTTAACGCAAATAATCTCGATGGTGCCATCATCTTGCTGCACAATGCTGTCAAGGGCTTTTGGCAAATCACGTTCTGCGTTATAGACAGGAATTAGAAAACTGACGAAGACATCATGATTACCGTCTTGACGTGCTTCGATTTTGCTCGTATCCAGAGCGCGGACATTAGGTTCGTTTTCAGACATGACCTTCATTGTACGGTCACACGAGGAAGTCGTGCCATACGTTATATGCACAAATGGCTCGGACTCAACTATCGTATCTTCGCCCCCACAGATTGTTAGGTATTTCTAACAATTTGGTTTTGTTAGAAATACCTAACAATAGAAGGTACTGCTTTCAGGCATCGCTCAATCACCACCGACACCTCATACATATAGTGGGACATATGTCTGATGCTTCCGATGCCTCTGATGCTGTTTCTGCTCCTTCGACCGTGTTCTCGCGAGTAGCGGCGAGCGCTGCGTGGAAGCGACTGAACCGTTTGATGCCGGCCTTGGCGGCAGCGGTGATTCTGCTGATGGGTTTCGTGCTGATTGCGGTGACGCCTGCCGGGCATATTCCAGACGTATGGGCGCACACGTATCGCATCGGCGGCATCGTCAACGGGGATATGCTGGCTCGGCCGGTCGACTCGACCAGCATTCTGCATTCGGGCAGCGGCAATGTGGGCGGGTGCGTGAGCCGTGGTTGGATCCAGTTCTCCATCGACCATTACGACGGTTACGATCCGGCTGCCGTCAATGCCGATTTTCTTGAGCGGTACGGCATGGGCAGCACTGCAGCGGGCAGCGGCACGAACAGCACCAGCACCGCAAACACCAACGCCTGCGTGGACACGCCCTACAACAATGCAGCGGTTAATTCACCCGTCGCCTATCTGCCGCAATTGGCCGCCTTTGCCATAGGAGCAGCCTCAACGCTCACCTCTGGCACCACATACGTACTCGCGGAAGTAATCATGTTGCTGGTGTACGCCGGCTGTATGTTCGCCGCCGTGGCTGCACTCCCCCGCTGGCGCTTGCCTATGGCCCTACTCTTGGTCTCACCGCCGTTGATCTTCCGCTATTCGTTCGCCATCTCGGCCGATTCCATGGCACAGGCGCTGTGCCTATTGTTCGCGTGCCTGCTGTTTTCCTGCATGGCCGACCCGCGCGCCGGTAACGGACGATTGGCCGCGCTCATGACCGTAGGCGTGCTGATGGGCATGTCGAAATTCACGTTCACTCCGCTTCTGCTACTGGGATTCCTGGCTTTGATACCCTGTCATAGCGCCGCACGGCATCCGCTTCCCCGCCTTACCGCACCTCGTATCGCCATTGTGGCGGCGGGCAATATCATCGGATTCGCGTTCCTGGCAGCCTGGATGAAGCTCACCGGCTGGTTCACCACCACGCCGTCCATCGTGTCTTACGAGGCCATGACGGCAAAGAAAAGCCAACTGTTCGCCGATCCGTTTGGGGCACATGGCCTGTTTGGCGCCATCGCATCTATTGCGCGCGCCATAATCACCGGGCAATCGAACCTGGATTCCCGCATGCAGACACTGGTCATCCTGTCTCTCTGGGCAGTACTGGCCGTGCTGTTGATCGTGCTGATTGTGGCTACAGCGAAGCGTGTGTTCAGCGCACGGATGGGATGGTTCTGGTGGTACGCCTGCGCAGTAGCCACCGGCATCATCCTGCTCACGTATCTGGCCTTGTGGCTGCAATATACGCCCGCCGACGCAACTGGCGTGGATGGCGTGCAGTTCCGCTACTTCCTGCCATTAAGCGGCATCTTCACACTCTGTGCTTGCGAATGCGTCGCCGGGCTGTGGCGGCGCGCAAGCCACGCAAGCCACGCAACGCCGCGCGCCTCACGCACCGCATCCGAATCTACAGCCGCACCTTCCGCAGCAGACACTGCACGGGCTTAAGCACCACGGTATCGGCAATCACCGCAAATAGCAGCGCCGCGAGCAGCGTGGCTGCGAACATCAGCACGCTGATGCCCGCGTACGACCATCCGTCCGTGGGCGCGGGAATCCGCGGGCCGATCAGCACCTTGGACAGGGGCGAATGCACCAGATAGATCGTGTAGGAGTATCCCGCCAGCCAGGTGATCGCCTTGCGCAGCCGCGCCGACGTGATGTGCACGTCGTACCGGAAGAACAGGAACACCGCGGCCACCACCATCGCGAACGCAACCGTGAGCGTGCGGCCGACCTGCATCTGCTGGCCGGCGAACAGATATGGCGTGGCAACGGTCCAGGCCAGGGCGAACGGCGCCAACGCATACAAGCCGCGCCGCGCCCGCGTGGACGGCGGATAGTATTCCAACACGAATCCCAACAGATAGTAGACCAGCAGTCCCCGCCAGGGGAACGACTGCAGGAACGTCAACGGGTATCCGGCAAGATTGCAGATCTGCTCGGCGGCGGCCACGGCGGCGGCCAGGCCGGTCAGCAGCCAGGCGCCCGACCGGCCTATCGCGCGCATCATCGCGGCCAGGAACGGCGTCGCCAGCACGAAACCGGCGAGCATGAACACGAACCAATAGACGGAATCGTCATACCCGGAGAACAGATCGAACAACGTTCCAGACACAGCGCCGCCAACCGAACGATGATCGATCACCAGGTAGGCGACGAATCCCATGCCGCCCGCATACAGCAGATACGGCACAATCAGCGAGACGAAACGTTTGTAGTAGTAGCGCACGTACGGCGCGAGGCTGCTGGGATCGGCTTGGCCGGCACCGCCGCCTGCCCGGGCATCAGAGCCAGAGCCCGGCAGACGGCCCGCTGAGTGGGTGCTCACCGGCCGGTCGGCATCGAATGTCAGGTTGAACCGGCCCGACACCATGATGAACAGCGGATTGCAGACCATGAGCAACGCGAACAGCACGGATCGCACCGTTTCCGCGCTGCCGGCGAGGGTCATCTTGACGGGCATGTAGTTGTTGATCACGTGGACGCCGATGACCAGGCACATCGCCACCACGCGCAGCAGATCGTAGTTCACGTCGCGCGGCCTGCCGGCGACGCCGGAAACGGAATCGGGCATGGTCATCACATGGATCCCGTCAGGGACTTCAGATCGACCGGGCAGCTGATCTGGCTCTTCAGATTGTCCAAGGTGTCCAGGCCGGCCGAGGGATCGGAGGACGCGCCCTTATGCGCGTCGTTCTTGCCGCCGTTCGCACCATCGGCGCCGTTCGCACCATCGGCGCCGTTCGCACCATCGGCGCCGTTCGTATCCGCCGAGCACTCATCGGTCACCTTACCGTTGGAGCCCGTCTCGATGCCATCCGCATTCACCACCGGCGTGGTTACCACGTTCAGTGGATGTGTGGCATCGCTGCTGACCCGAACGGTATAGGCAATCGTCAATTCTTTTCCGGGCTCGATCCACTGCTGGTTGAACATAATGTACTGACGGTCATACAGGCTCGCGGTGTTGGTATCCCATGAATCTATATCAGCCTGCACAGCGGTGATTTCGCCACCGTACGGGGCGGTAAGCACCACGCGGTACAACATGCCGCCGAGCACTGGATTCTCCGAGCCGCCATTAACGAAATCAGGCAACGATTCGGCCTTAGCCTTAGTCAGCGTGTTCTTCATGGTGAAGGTGACCGTGTATTCGTCACCGAGCTGATCTTCCGTAAACTGACCCAGCTGCGTGTTACGCACGGCTGTCGTGATGCGCTTATCCAGCACGCCAGAATACAGGGCGTTCTGGCTGGCCGAGACGTCACCGCAAGTCTTTGTGACCGTGGTGGAGGTCTTCAGATACCAATCCTGCTTGCCTTGCTGCAGCTCCGAAAGATAGATGCCGGTTTCAGGCACCTGACTGTCAGCAGACAGCTCACCACTGGCCTTATCGTCGATAAGTCCGGTGGCAATCAGCGCCTCCTGCTCATCCGGATCAGCCATCCATAGCTTGAAATGACCGCTAGCGCTGGTATCTCTGATTGCCTTCAACAGCGGGGATGCGGTAGAAGCATTCGCGTTACCAAGCACGTGGTTCATAATTGCTTGAGCCGCTTCGGAAACGAAGTTGTTCTGCTGCTCGAAGTCCGGGTAATCCGTGTACAGGTCTGAAGCGAAGAACGGCACCGTGGTGGTGCCATCCAGCACTCGGCCGTCCGAAAGCTTGACCTTGCCTGTGGCTCCCAGCAATGCCTGGAGGAATACGGGATCGAATGACAATACACCCGCTACGTTCTTGTCTTCGTTGCCTTTCTGATACAGCCACATGTATTTGTTCATCTGTGCCACACGCTGGAATTCGGGGTCGATGGTCGTGGTGGCCGGGTACTGGTCAAACGTGTCGCCAAATACCTGGCGCTCCTTCAGCACCGTAGCATCCATTGGCTTCTCAGGAATGTCCCAACCAGAAGTGGTGGCGAAATCACCGATGGTAATCGTGCCCTTATCTGCCGTGATTGCGGCGATGGTGCCCACCATGCCGCCCGCCGAACGCAGCTCGGCCGGGTTCTGCACCATCACCAAATACGTGCGCTTGCCGTCCTCGCCAAGCAGTTGCGGTAGCAAGTTAATGAGGCCATCGTATTCGCTGAGCATCGAATCCACGGTCTTGAGCGCAGCCTTTTCGGATTCGAGCACGGTGGCCACCTTGGCGACGCTCGGAGTCGGCACCTTGTTGAGCTTGGTGAGCTGCTGCGAGATATCCTTATGCACCTGCTTGACGATATCCGGCATATCCATCAGGGCGCTGACGTCCACCGAGCCATTCTTCAGGGAGAAGCCCTGCAATCGTTTGGACAGGTTCAGCAGATCAGTGAACGGACCGTTGACCAACGTATCCACGGAAGCCAGCATTTCGCGGGCAGCGGTGATATCGCTGCCAAATCGCGAATGGTCGCGGAAGAAGTCCCACTGCGGGCCGTTCAGCTCCGCATTGAGATCATTGGTGGCATTGACCAACTCTTGGGAGATGTCCGACAGACTCTTATCGCTGCCGCAGCCAAGTGCCGAATTGGCCAGACTTTCGGCGGATGTCAGCACGCGCTGCGCATCCGTGGCCATTCTCGAGACGGATGCCGCGTAGAGCGTGCCCACACAGGTGACGCTGGCCAGCAACGTCAGCAGCAGTACAACCACCACTCGCGCCCATATCGGCGTACGGCTGATCAGCGAACGGCCGTTACCACCCACGTGCTGGGGAGTCTTCAGGTTTACGGGACCCGTCTGCTGATTCACAGCGCTATTCGTAGATGCGGAGCGATTGAATTTTCCGTTACCGGCATGACGTCTTCTCCTACGCCCCACAGCCTTATGGCTCGAATGCCCTGAAGTGAATCGCATACTTACCCTGCCCGAAAATCTGCTCAGCTCATACTCTTATCCAGCGGCGCGAGGCCACGCTTCCGGATGCCGGACTCCGGGCAAATCCGGAATCGCAGACATGCCGGAGCACACGTGACGCCACGCATATCTCATGCCAGTGTACCGATGCCACCGAAATAGACCGAGGATTTATCCCATACTGGGTGCAAATCCCCGCATGACCACCACATCGCTGTCAGAATGTTCTCAGACTTCATTGAGGGGTATAACAGTATTGCGCAAGAAAACGGTCACTAAACGCAACAATAGTTAGAGCCGTATTGATTTGTTCGGCTTAGGAGAACGGGAGAGGTAATTACATGTTCGTCCTCAGCAACGCCTGGCGGGCCCTGACACGTTCTAAAGGACGTACGGCCCTGACCGCGTTCATCACCTTGGCGGTCACCTTCGGCACAGTCGCCGGACTGGCCATCATTCAAGAAGATACCAACGCACACACCACCGCGTACGATCAGCAGAAGGCCACGTTGGCCATTCGCCCGACTGCGGCTACGTGGAAGAAGGTCTCCGCTACGGACTCGGCTTCCACCAAGCATTACATGACGTGGACCTCATACACCGAATACGCCACGCTCGTCCAGTCGGCCACCAACTCGTTGAACTTCACGGTTACCGAAACCGTGCCGGCCCGCGTGAGCGGTGATTTGAAGGCCCTGGACGGCGGATCGCTGGGCTCGGCCTCCGATGACGAGACCGGCGGCCAGCTCATTTGGCGAGCCTTCTGGACCAAGGATTCCGCCAAGGCCAGCGACCTCGGCACCTTCGAAATCGTGGACGGCAAGGACCTGAGCTACAACAACCAGTCCTCCAACCCGAACACCACCGGCGCACTGGTCTCTGAAGCGTTTGCCTCCGCCAACAACCTGAAGGTGGGCGATACGCTCAAGGTGGCGGCCGCCTCGGACGCCAAGACCACGGCCAAACTCAAGGTGCGCGGCATCTACAAGTACACATCCGAATCCGCCGTCGCCAATCCGGTGACGGCCGCCCGCAACCGCGAGAACGCGATCTTCACCAACTATCAGACCTTCGCCAAGGCCGGACTCGACCCACAGTCCACCGACAAGACCGTCTCCGGCTGGGCAGTCCCGGATCTGGACGTGGTGTTCGACGCCGGTGATTCCGCTACATACAAGTCCTTGGTATCCACCCTCAAGAAGTCCAAGCTGCCCGCCAAGGGTTACGAGTTCTCTTCCCCCTCGCTGGAATCCTACAACGCTTCTCTGGAGCCGCTGGATACGCTATCCTCGCGCGCGAAGACCGGCACCATTGTGTTGGTTGCCGTGGGCGGCGTGCTGTTGCTCATCCTCGTGCTGTCGGGCGTGTGGGCGTCCAAGCGTGACGACGAGATCGGCATGGCACTGGTGTCCGGCGTCACTCGCGGGCGTTTGGGATGGCAGTTCATGCTGGAAGTGTTCATCGTCACCCTGCCCTTCTACGTGATTGGTCTGGTCGGAGGCGCGTTCGCCGCCAATCCGATCGGATCTGCCCTGGCATCCGGCCATGCCACCCCGGTGACATCGGGCCTGATTTGGACCATGGTCTGGTATGGACTGGGTTCAATCCTGATCCTGGCGATTCTTGCCGCCCTGCGCCTTGCGTTCTTCAGCGCGAACAAGCTGTTTGCCGCCGATGGCGACTGGGGCACCGTGAGCGAGACCAACAAGACGACCACCACAACCGACGATGCGGAGGCACAGGCATGAGCGACAGGAACAACGATCAGGAACTCGAGAAGACCACTGACGCAACGGCTGACGAAGCGACTTCTGAGACTGAGACGAACGACGCCATTGAATCCGTTCCAGCTGACTCCATGCAGTTCAGCGTGACCTTCGATGACGTTGATGACGAAGGCACTGTTGACGATGGTATTTACAGCGCACTGGCATCTGCCGAAACCGGAGAAACCGACGAGACCAGCGAGGCCGAAGCAGACGCCATCGCTTCGGCCAACGCATCCGCCGAAGTGACCGAGCGCAATGCCGCCCGCGTCAACGAAACACTCCGACTGGCCAAAACCGATCACAAAGACGCATTGGCCGAGCATGCGGAGCCTCAGGGCAAAGCGTCCGAACCCACCATGACGCTGGCCTCACGTATCGATCGCGTGTTGGTGGGCGGCGGTTCCGACGACATTCTGCTCAAGACCTACCCGACCTTCGCCCTGAACAAGGTGACGGTCGCCGGACCCAAAGGCAAGGTCAACATCCTCGATGGCGCGAATTTCTTCTGCTATTCCGGACACGCATACGCGCTGCTGATCAGCGACGACCCCGATTCGGGTATCACCGCCGACGCCAAGCGTCGCGCGCTGATGGGCGTGATGAGCGGTTTGACCACGCCGGCGTCTGGCACGGTGATGAACAAGAGCGCCAACATTGTTGAGCTCGAGCCCGTGGAACTGCGCGGCCACCGTCTGGGCATCGTACCGCAGCTGCACGCCGTGCAGCCGAAGCTCGACGCCGAACAAAACGTGCTGTACGCCATGAATGCGTCCAACCGCAACTTCCTGAAGCCCAAGCCGGTGATCGCCCGCGAACTGCTGGCCAAGGTCGGCTTCTCTGAGGCCACCAGCGGCGTGGCTGTCGGCACATTGCCTTTGGTGCAGCAGCGTTTGGTGGCCATCGCCCGTGCAATCAGCACCGAGGCCGAGGTGCTGATCCTCGACGAGCCGACACGAGGGCTGAACGCGGATGACGAGGTGACCGTGTTCGCCGCGCTGGCCAAGCTGGCGCACACCGGTGACCCGAAGCACTGCGTTATCGTGCTCACTGCGTCGCGCGAGATCGCCGAAGCAGCCGACACACTCTTCGAAATCTGATGTTCAGACCATAGAGCCCCCTGTGATTCGTATTGCCGAATCGCAGGGGTTTTTCAATGCTGCGGCTCATTGCCGCGCTAATCTGAGGATAAATCTGACCGTACGAGGCGAAACCTGATAATTATGACCGGATATATTCCCACACTGGAGCAGATCGACGAATTGCACCGCAAAATCGCGCCGTCCAAGGCGGCGTACGAGCTGGTGCACACGCATTGCGTGATTGTAGCGACCATCGGCTGCCAGATCGTGCGCCGGCAGAACGCGCTGTTCACGCGCCGCTGCACATTACCGAAGGACGCGGAGGTACCGCCCACCACAGGCGTCACCGGCGGCCATGTGCCGCCGCGTCTGCTCGACGAGCATTTGGTACTCATCGGCGGACTGCTGCATGACATCGGCACCTACCGCGTGTTCAAGCATGACGGCTCTGACGGCGAACCGCTCAAATTCAGCAAGAAACGCTACATTCTGCACGGTCTTAAGGGCTACGAGTATCTGCTCGACGAGGGCGTGGACGAGTCCATCGCCCAGTTCTGCCGCAACCATACCGGCGTGGGACTTACGCGCGAGGATGTGGTGCGCCAGGAGCTGCCGTTGCCACCAGCCGACTATGTGCCGATGAATCTCGAGCAGGAAGTGGTGATGTACGCCGACAAGTTCCATAGCAAGTCAGTGCCGCCGAAGTTCCTGCAGGTCGAGGCGTATACGGCCCGAGCCGAGCGATTTGGCGGAGAGAACAAACAGCGATGGCTGGATCTGGTAGCCAAGTATGGCGTGCCGGATATTCCGGCGTTGGCGGAGAAGTATGGGATGCGGATGATTTGAGGCTCTAGGGGTCTCCCCCCAAGTCAGCCTGTCGGCTGACAGCCCCCTCGTCAGAGGGGGCTTATGAAGGTATTTCAGATGGAACGGAGACGGTAGGTGCCGTTGCGGTTGGAGACGATGATCATCTGGTCGTTCTCCAGCACGTTCCAGCCTTCCTGCTTGTAGCCGGAAGAGGAGACCACCACACCGGCGGAGTCGCCGTTGTCGTCGCGCAGCTCACGGTAGCGCATCACACGGTAGTCGGCGGCCTGCTCGCCACGGCCGTACTCATCGTAGATTTCCACGATGCGCGGGCTGGTCTTCTCACGACCGGCGGCGCACAGGGCGATGAGCTGGTCCTCGGACTGAATCATGCAGTTGTAGCTGGACTTCGGGTAGGCTTGGCGCAGTTCGCGCACGGCCTGGGCCACGGCCTCGTCGAGCGAGAAGCCGAAGCCGATGTATTCCAGAATCACCGCGAAGAAGATGGCGGAGTCGGAACGGCCGCCGGTGGAGAGGAACACGCTGTGGTTCACCGGGTATGAGCGGTTGGTGACGATGTTGCGGCCATTGGCGTCCGAGATATCGCCGTTGTGGATGAAGCTCAGGCCGTTCGCATAGAACGGGTGCTGGTTCTCCATGATGAGCGGCAGATTGGAACTTGCCAAGCGCAGGTGCCAGATGGCACCGCGAGACGGTTCGTCGGCCAGCGCCTCAAACGTGCTGTCATGACGGGCCGCGATGGTCGACTTGTAGATTCGGGTGCCGGTTTCCGGGGTGGGTGCGCCACCGTCGCGCACGTGCGGTGCTTCGGCAGGATCGGAAAGCTGGGCTACACCCCAGCCATCATTGTGGATTTCAGACAGTTCACGGAAATCCTCGACATTGTCTTGCCCCAACACGGCGTTGAGACTCAGGTTGAAGCCTGCCGTCGCGTATCCCAGTAATCTGCACATGGTATTTCAACTTACCGAAACCGTGTGGCGACGTGCGGCGACCGTTATAGGCATTCTTTATAGAGCGCATCAGCGCCGCTGCAAACTGGTATGTTATCGCTTCTGTTTGGCGGAGCGCTGAGGCTTGGCGGCGGGTTTGCCGTTCTCGGCCTTGCCCTTATCGCCCTTATCGCCCTGCTCAGCGGGCGCATCGGCGGCAGCGGCCTCAGCGGTCTTCCGCGCCTCGGCCGATACGGCGGCATCGAGCTCCTGTACCAATCGCCCAAGCCCGGACGTGGTGTCCATCGGGTCAGGGACGGCGGCCGGGTCGGCCACTGCACGAGTCGGCGTGGGCGTCGGGATGGTCTTGGCCGTATCGGTGCGCTTCAGACGCGGTGGGCGGCGGGTGGAGACGAACAGCGGCTGCACCTCGACCAACGGGTTGTAAGGTGCCAGACCGAACCACTTAACCGGCGAGCCGGCCATGTGGCGGATTGCGTACTTGGCTTGCAACGACAGGGCACCGCGTGCGGAAACCTTGGATTCCGGCATCAGGGCCTTGTGAATCAGCACGTAACGGATGGTGCCGATGTCCGGATCGGCGTCGACCTTGGGGTAAATCGACTTCTGCTTAGGCAGTTCGCCGGTTTTGGACAGGTCGTGCATGATCTGGTGGATGTACGCCGGGATGGACTGCGAAACCTTGAATCCCAAACGGAAGCGCACGCGGTAGATGTAGTTCGTGCCGAAGTCCTCCACCGAGTATTCACGGGTGAACGGCTCGTCGGTGGTTTCCACGCTGACTGCCCACCAAGCACGGGCGCGCTTGGGGTGGTCGGCGAAGATGGAGAAGAAGATGTCCGTGTCGAGTCGCTTGGTCTCCGAGTCGGAGGTCAGGTACACGATGTTGTCCGCAAAATACGGGATGCGGAAATCACTGTGCAGCTTGTCGAGCGCGGGTAGGAAGTCGTTGGGCCGCATGTGACGGCGTTGCGCACGTTCGAGCTTGGTGCCCTCATTCCACGTGTACATGACGAACAGAATCGCGGCGGTCAGCAGCATGGTGAACCAACCACCATGCAGGAATTTGGCCATAGACGCGATGAAGAACATGGCCTGAATCGCCAAGAACAGCACGGTGAACACGATGGCACCGACCCGCTTGCCGGAATGCCATAGGTAGACGCCGAGCAACACGGTGGTGGTGATCATCGTAATGGTCAACGCCAGTCCATATGCGGCAGAGATGTGTTCCGAATCCTTGAAGATGGCGAGTACGGCCAGTGTGGAGACGCACAGCACGCCGTTGACCACCGGAATGTACAGCTGGCCACGCGTGCGGGCCGGGTACCGCACCTGCAGATGAGGCATCCAATTGAGGCGGGTGGCTTCGGAGACCATGGTGAACGCGCCGGTAATCAGGGCCTGGGAAGCGATCACGCCGGCCGAAACAGACAGAATCACGGCCAGATAACGTACGTTCGGAGACATCATCTGGAAGAACGGGTTGAGTGACTCCATCGCAGTGTATTGCGGGTTATCGCTATTGGCCAGCATCCACGCACCTTGGCCGAAGTAGTTGAGCACCAGCGCAACCTTGATGAATGGCCAAGTGAAGTAGATGTTGCCGCGCCCCACGTGGCCCATGTCGGAGTACAGCGCCTCGGCACCGGTGGTCGAGAGGAACACGGTGCCCATAAGGGCGATGCCGGCAGCATTGTTCGGGCTGAACAGGAATTTGATGCCGTACACCGGGTTCAGGGCCTCGAACACAGACCAGTCGTTAGAGAGATTCGTGACGCCCACGATGGCGAGGAAGCCGAACCAGACCAGCACCATCGAGCCGAATACTTTGCCGATGCTTTCGGTGCCGCGCGACTGCACGGAGAAGAGAATCACGATGATCACGACGGTGATCATCAGGGTCAGGCTTGGGTTTTCGTCGAACAACCCTTCCAATGGCGGCAGGGTCTGCAAGCCTTCGACTGCGGAACTGATGGAAACCGCCGGGGTAAGTACCGAATCCGCGAGGAATGCCGCGCCGCCGAGCATGGCGGGAATCGCGAGCCATGCGCCGTACTTGCGAATCAACGAGTACAGTGCGAAGATGCCGCCTTCGCCATTGTTGTCGATGCGCATGGCGATGAGCACATATTTGACGGTAGTGATCAGCGTAATCGACCAGAAGACCAGCGACAGCATGCCGAGCACGGCCTCTCGGTCTACGCTGCCAAGCCCTCCCTGACCGGCAAGGAAGGTCTGCGCGGTGTACAAGGGCGAGGTGCCGATGTCGCCGTACACCACGCCGAGCGCCACGATTGCCATGCCCCAGGTGACCTTGTCTGGGCTGGATTGCAGGCGGGCCCACCATCGACCGAGGCCGCCTTTCGACCATGCGCTGGCGATTTTCTCGGCTTCTTTGGTTTCAGCTTCCCTCTGCTTGGCGAGTGCCTCGCGCTCCTCCTTGGTGAGAGTGCGGCGGGACACCTTGGGAGCGTTGGTAAAGGTGTCGGCCCTCAGCAGTGCTTCTTCTTCCTGTCGGGCCTTGGCTTTGGCGGCACCAGACTGGGCTTTCTGGGCCTTTGAGGCTTTTTGGGCACGTGCGGTCCTTTGGTTCGACTCAGCCATACGTTCAGTCCTCCATTGAGGTGGAGATCATCCCCCTCGCTTATGTCAAACACATCATGATAGACCTCGTTCACAATTCTGACAAATTTTACAAGTCAACACATCGTCTCTACACGCGCCGCGACGGCCGCACACCCGGCCCTCACAGTCCGTATACGGCGCGGGCGGTATCGCGGGTGCCGCGCGCCACATCCGCGATGGGCAAGTCGAGCGTATCGGCCATGGCCCGCAAGGTGTAGGGAATCATGTACGGCGCGTTGGTGCGGCCACGATACGGCATGGGCGTCAGATACGGCGCGTCGGTTTCGACCATCGCATGGTCCAGCCCCACAATCCGTAGCGATTCGCGGATACCGTCATTGCCTTTGTAGCTCACGGTGCCGGAGAAGCTCAGATACCAGCCATGTTCGCGCGCGATCTCGGCCATCTCACGGTCGCCGGAATACGAGTGGAATACGGTGCGTTCGGGCGCGCCGTCGGCCAGCAGGGTTTCGATGACCTCGCGATGGGAGTCGCGGTCGTGAATCTGCATGGGCAGGCCCAGTTCCTTGGCCAGGGCAATATGCGCGCGGAAAGCCTCGCGCTGCAGTTCCTTGGCACCTTCGCCGGTGCGGAAGAGGTCCATGCCGGTCTCGCCGATAGCCACCACTTGCTCGGGGTATGTGGTGGCGAGGCGATGTACTTCGGCGAGCGCGTCCTCGAAAGACGTGTCATGGTAAGGCTTGTATTTGAGGGGCAGACCATCCGGCCCCGGCACACCGCGATGCCCGTGGAGCACGGACTCATTGGGGTGTATTGCGAGCGCCGCGTGCACATTACCCGGATGATCGAGGGCCATCTGGACGGCGGTCATCAGGTGCGGCAGCTCGCAACCGCAGTCGATAATACCCCCAATGCCGACAGATTGCGCCTGCGCCAGCAATTGGTCGACGTCGTACACCGGGACTTCGGGCTGTCCCTTCTCCTGCGCCTCATGGCTCATAGCGCGCGCGAAAGGGATTACGGAGGCCACGTGAGTGTGGTTGTCGATGGTCTGGGCATCGTCCGGCAATGCTTCAGGTGCCGGGGCCCAGCTACGGTCGCGATGGTGGTGCTTGCTCATGGTTTCTCAGTGTAGGCTGTTTCTCAGTGTAGGCTACCGCCAGCAACGCTCGTAAGGCAGTCCGGTAAGACGTTCGACTACACGACGGGTATCGTCGGTCACGCCCGCCTGAACTTGCCGTTTCTTGCCACGAGCGCAACATTCCCGGGAGAGTAGCGCAACCGGCAAGCGAGACGGTCGCCATCCTGCCGCCTTTTTCTGCATCATCAGCCCATTTTCTGCCTCATTTTGATAAAATATGATGCAGAAAAGTTCGTATGATGCAGAAAATGAGGCAGTATGAGATCATTTGACTACATCGAATCAGGTAAGACGTTGCTCACCCCGCACACCACGAGTTTGCTTGCCGCTATTCACGAGGCAAAAGGGCGTCAAAGCATACAGACAACGATCAGACCGGATATATTGGGGACGCTGGTTGCCGTCGCGCGCATCCAAAGCACAGATGCCTCAAACCGCATCGAAGGTATTTCTACCAGCGATAGCAGGCTCAACGATCTCGTCTCGGAGAAAGTCACACCGCGCAATCGCAATGAAGAAGAAATTGCCGGTTACCGTGACGCGCTATCGGTTATTCACGAAAGCCACGACTATATTCCGATTACCCCGAACGTCATTCTTCAACTGCACCGCGACCTCTTCCGACACACACCACTGACCTTTGCGGGGCATTTCAAGGACAGTGACAACGTCATCATCGAACGAGATGCACACGGGACCAGCACCGTGCGATTCGCCCCACCGTCCGCACTTGTCACACCGGAACTAATCGAACGCGCGTGTTCCGCCTACACGCAAGCAATCCGAGATGGACATACCGATCCATTGCTTGCCATCGCCATGTTCATTCTCGATTTCACCTGCATACATCCGTTCAATGACGGCAATGGCCGTATGAGTCGGCTACTCACGCTCCTGATGCTGTGCCGCAATGGCTATATGGTCGGCAAATACATCAGTATCGAACACCTTATCGAGCAAAGTAAAAGCACTTATTATGAGGCGCTGGCCGCAAGCACCCAAGGCTGGGACGACAACGCCAATGATTATGCGCCATTCACGAACTACCTGCTTGGCATCATACTGTCCGCGTGCAAGGAATTCGACGAACGCATCAATCTCACGGCAGGCGGCAGAGCGCAGGGAGCACCGCGAGTAGCCACCAAGGGAACGCGGATTGAAGCACTGCTTGATCAATCCCTAGTTCCACTCTCCAAGGCCGATATTCTCGCTCGCATGCCCGATACCAGCACCACCACCATTGAGCGCACGCTGAAATCACTGTTGGACTCCGGTACGATCATCAAAATCGGTGCTGGCCGCAGCACCCGCTACGTGAAACGCCGCTAAACGCATCCTTGTGCGCAACATCTCGTCACTCTTCCGGCGCTCCGCTGGCCACGCGAATCATCGCGTACTGGGACTCGTAGAGGCGGTAGTACGCGCCCTTGGCGGCGAGCAGCTGCGCGTGCGAGCCGTGCTCGACGATCTGGCCGTGATCGATGTAGAAGATCTCGTCCGCGTTCTCGATCGTCGACAGGCGGTGCGCGATGATGAAGCTCGTGCGCCCCTTGAGCAGATGCTGCAGGCCGGCCTGCAGCGCCTCCTCGGTGCGCGTGTCGATGTTGCTCGTCGCCTCGTCCAGGATCAGGATACGCGGGTCGGCGAGCAGCACGCGCGCGAAGGCGATGAGCTGGCGCTGGCCGGCCGACAGGGTCGATCCGCGCTCCTCCACCACCGTGTCGTACCCGTCGGGCAGTTCCATGATGAACTCGTGCGCGTGCACGGCCTTCGCCGCCGCCTCGATTTCCTCGTCGGTGGCGTCGAGCTTGCCGTAGCGGATGTTCTCGCGCACGTTGCCGGAGAAGATGAAGGTGTCCTGCAGCATCACGCCCATCTGCCGGCGCAGCGATGCGAGCGTCACGTCGCGCACGTCGTAGCCGTCGATCGTCACCGAGCCCTCGGACACGTCGTAGAAGCGCGACAGCAGGTTGATGATCGTCGTCTTGCCGGCGCCCGTCGGGCCGACCAGCGCGATTGTGCGCCCCGGTTCGACGTGGAAGTCCACGAGGTTGAGGATGTTGCGGCCGTCCTTCTCGTAGCGGAACACCACGTCGTTGAAGTCGACGCGCCCGCGGATCTGCGGCAGGTCCGCCGCGTCGGGCTTGTTGCGGATCTCCGGCGTGACGTCGAGCGTCTCGAAGATGCGCTCGAGGTACGCCGAGCAGGTGATAAGCTGGTTGTAGAAGTTGCCGATGTTGATCACCGGATTCCAGAAGTTGTTCGCGTAGCCGACGAACGCGATGAGCACGCCGGTGGTCACGTTCACGCCCCCGAAGCCCATCACGCCGACGAAGTAGATGAACGAGATGGTCATCACGGAGATGGTCTGCACGCCCGGCCACATGAGGAACTGGATGTGCACGGCGTGCATCCACGCGGAACGCACCTCGCCCTGCTGTTCCTGGAAGGTCCTGAACTGGGCCTGCTCCTGTGCGAAGGTCTGCGTGGTCTTCACGCCGGCGATCGACTCGTGGATGTAGGCGTTCAGGTTGCTCTGCTTGTTGGAGAGCTTCTGGAAGGCGCGCCGCTGGAAGATCTGCAGCACGCGCACCCAGATGATGAGCACCGGGAACAGGATCAGGCTCCACAGGGCCAGCTGCCAGTCGATCACGAACATCACGATCAGCGTGATCACGAAGGTGAACACGTCGGAGATCACGTTGATCAGACCGGAGCTCAGCGTGTCCGAAAGCGTGTTCACATAGTTGACCACGCGGATCAGGATCTTGCCGTGCGGGCGCGAATCGAAGTAGCTGAAGGGCAGCGTCTGGATATGCGTGAAGATATCGCGGCGCATGTCCTTGAGCATGAGCTGGCCGACGCGCGTGATCGCCACCGTGCGGTAGCGCAGCCCGAACTCGTACAGCACGATCAGCGCGGCGAGGATCACGGCGAGGATGCCGAGCTTGCCGAGGTCCTTGTTCGGGATCGCCTCGTCGATCATGATCTTGGTCAGGTACGGCACGGCGACGACGATGCAGCTCATCGAGATGACGACGACGAGAATGCGCGCCACCTGTGCCATATACGGTTTGAGATATTTGCCGACGCGCAGGATGTCCCGGAAGTTGATCTGCTCCTCGAGTTCCTCATCCTCGCGGTATGTATTGCGTTGTGCCATAAGTCCTCTTCTAAAAACCTTGTGCGACGCCGGACTGGAGTCCGAGCTGCTTGTGGTAGATGTCCCAGTAGCGGCCGTGTGCGGCCACGAGTTCGGCGTGGGTGCCGCGTTCGACGATACGTCCGTGCTCGAGCACCAGAATCAGGTCGGAATCCTTGACCGACGAGATGCGGTGGGCGATGGCGACGATGGTCTTGCCGCCGTCCATCTCCTTGAGGTGCTTCTGGATCTCCGCCTCGGTCTCCATATCGACGGCCGAGGTCGTATCGTCCATAATCAGGATCGACGGATTGTCCGCGAGCGCGCGGGCCAGCGACAGGCGCTGCTTCTGCCCGCCGGACAGGCCCACGCCGCGTTCGCCCACGACGGTGTCATAACCCTGTGGCATCGACCTGATGAAATTGTCCGCGCCGGCGATCTGGGCCATTTTCTGGATATATCGGTCGTCGCTATCACCGCTGGCACCAAAACCGATGTTGCCGCCGATGGTGTCGGAGAACAGGAAGGTATCCTGCGCCACGATGCACACCTGCGAGCGCAAGGTGGCCAGCGGCCAGTCGCGTGCGTCGATGCCGTCGATGAGCACATGGCCAACGGTCGGGTCGTAGAAGCGGGAGATGAGGCTGACGAGCGTGGACTTGCCCGCGCCGGTTTCGCCGAGGATGCCGAGCTTGGAGCCGGCGGGCACGGTGAAGTCGAGGTCCTTGAGGATCGGGGTCTCCGGGTCGTCCGGGAAGGCGAAGCTGACGTGGTCGAAGCGGATGTCGCCCTTGATGTGCAGCGGGCAGGACTTGCGTTCGGTGGACTGCTGGGCACCGGATGTTCCGGAAGCCACGGGCGCTCCGGTAGCCCCGGTAGCCTCATCATCGTGCTTGACTTGCTCGACGATCGTGACCGCCTGCTTGACGGCTTCGACCGCGTCGGGCTTCTCCACGATGCGCGGCTGTTCGGTGAGCAGCTTGCGGATTTTGATGCAGCTGGCGTTGAATCGCTGCCAGTCGTTGATCAGCCAGCCGGACTGGCGCACCGGGCCGTCGATCATCCACAGGAAGGAGTTGAAACTCACCAGATTGCCGAGGGTCATGTAGCCCTTGATGACCAGAAAGCCGCCGAGGCCGAGGGTGATGAGCTGCAGCGAGAAGCCGAGGCCGTCCAGCCACGGCATGTACTTGCGCGAGTTGTAGGCCAAGGCCATGTTGCACTGCATGTAATCGTCGTTGTGCTCGTCGAACTTTTCGGTCTCGTACGGTTCGCGCACGAATGCCTTGACCACACGGTTGCCCTCGATGTTCTCTTCGACCATGGAGTTGAGGGAGGCCAGCGAGTTGCGGATGGCGAAGAACAGCGGGTGGGCGTGCGTGGACAGGCCGCGCGTGAGCACAAAAATGAACGGCGTGACGCAGGCCAGGACGAGCGCGAGTCGCCAATCGATGGCGAACATCACGCACAGGGCGCCCACGAACATGACCACGCAGTCGGCAATCTGATAGCTCACCCAACTCAGGCAGTGGCGGATCGCGTCGGTGTCGGAGGTCAGGCGGCTCATGATGTCGCCGGTGCGTGTGTGGTTGAAATACGTGAAGTCGAGCTCGTGCAGCTTCTCGTATTCGTCGGAGACGAGGCGGTAGACCGAGTTCTGGCCGAAACGCTCCATCCACATCTGGTAGCCGTATCGCGCGCCCACGCGGATGATGGTCATGAGGATCATCAGTCCACACAGACGTGGCAGTTCGTCGGCATGTCCGCCGACGATGACGCGGTCCACGATGATACCGGACAGAATCGGAATGGTCAGGGCCATCGTGTTATTTGCGATGAACAGTAGAAGCGCGCCTACCACGCGGGGCAGGTCTGGTTTGCAGTATGGCAGCACCCATTTGAGATTGCTTGCGCTGGTATTGATTCCCGGATCGACGTACATGTGAGGAGATCACCGTTTCTTGGGGATTGTTTGCTTGTGGTATGGTGCGGCATGCTCCTGCGCCGCACGCGGCAATCGCTGCCGCCGCGATTCACGATCAGCCGTGCTTCGCACTGCGCCTGTCATTGGCCGCATGACCGAAGCTCTCCTTCATCGGTCGAAGCACGTTCGACTTTCGCAAACGCGTACTAGTCTAGGCGACCTGCGTCTAATCGCAACGGCCCGCAACTCTGCGTGTTCCCCGCATTAGCAACGATACGCGGCTCTCTAAGCGCAACATTCCCCGGAATGCGTCGCTGCACACCTCCGAACAGGTCCAATTCGCAACGCATTCCCGGGAAAGTGGCGCATGTCATATCACGCTCAAACAACCCAGCATAGTGAGTGGTTCATTCACGTTTTACGTATTGTGCGACGGAATCGGCATCTCCCGCAACACGTGAGATATGCAAAAGTGCCGCACGCTGAATGGTGATCAGCGTGCGGCACTGCGCGAAACGCGTGAAATCCGCAGAACGCACGAAACTCACGAAACAGATAAAACGTACAAAACGCAAGCAAGGCGAAGCAACGAACAGACAGAGACAGACAGACTACAGGTCAGAACGCCAGCGAACGCACGTAGGAACCAACTTGCGGGCGGAACAGCTACCGGGGATTGTTCGTTTGCGATGTTCGCATTCATGGCAGGTTTCTCCATACGATTCGGGCGGTCGGTTCAGGAGGTTGGTTGGCGGAGGCAGGTTCGGTTTCAGCGTCGGTCCAGGGCCACCCAGAGCACGCCGTGCGGCGGAATCGTGCCGGTGATGACGCGGTCGGCACCCACGCCTTCAAGACGCACGTCGGCGGGCTCGCCCGGCGCGTCGGCATACAGATCGGCGAGTGTCCAATCGTCATTGCGGGCGTCAAGCCCCACGATGGATTGGAGCTGGATGTTGCGGCCGATCTCGTATGTGTCGCTGCCGGTCCAGAACAGCGCGGCGTAATGGCCGCCGTGATGCGCGGAACGTGTGCCATCGGCCCAATCGGCTGCGTCGGCGGACCAGACGATGAACTCGCCACGGTAGGTGCTCTCATCCCACCATTTGCCAAAAATCCGTTCGCGCACGGTCTCGCGGTTATTGGTGGAGCCGGCAAGCACCTCACGCAACGCGGGATTCTGCAGCAGCGCGATGGCGTCGCTGTTGCTGGTGGGCAAATCGCCGCCGACCATAAGCGGGCTACGCCCCATGCACCATAGGGCCAGCAGTGTCTTCTGCTCGTCCAGCGTAAGGCGGGATTGGCGGTCGTCGCCGCGTTCGGCGCGCAGGCCTATGTGCCCGAACGGCACCATGTCGGCGTCGGCCCAGTGGCCGGTGGTCTGGAACGGCGCCCAGCGGGCCAGGCGGGCGAACTGCTGGTAGATGTCTTCCCAACGGTCCCACAGATCGTCGGAAATACGCCACATTTGGGCGTTCTCGCGCAGGAAGTCGACGTAGCTCGTCGCCACCCAGCCGCCGGGCGAGAGAGACAGGTCAATCGAACGGCCGTATTTGGCTTCGGCTTTGGCGATGGCGCGATGATAGGCGGCGATTTCGTCGGAGTGGAACGGGGTCTGCATGTCGTCGACCTTGAGGAAGTCGAGGCCCCAGGAGGCGAACAGGTCGAGCTGCGCGTCATACCAGGCCTGCGCGCCCGGGTGGGATTGGTTCAGGCCGTAGTTGTCCGGATTCCACTTGCACACGTGGTCGAGGTCGGCCACGTCCTTGGCGGTGTAGTTGGTGCCGTATACGGGCAGGTTCTTGTCCACAGCGATACGCGGGATGCCGCGCATCATGTGCATGCCAAGCTTCAAGCCCAGTTCGTGGACGGCGGCGGCGAGCGGGCCGAATCCCTTGCCGCCGGCAGCACTCGGGAAACGCACCGGGTCAGGCAGCTGACGGCCGTATTCGTCGAGAATCAGCGGCGCGTTGTCGTTGTAACCATGTGCGCGGGCGGTCGGGTCGTACCAGTCGATGTCGATGACCAACGTATCCCAGCCGGCGTTTTTCAGGTGTTCAGCCATGAACCGCGCGTTGGCCAGCAGCTCGTCTTCGGTGAGAGTCGTGCCGTACGAATCCCAGCTGTTCCAGCCCATCGGCGGACGCCATGCCTGAGGAAGGCTCTGCGGAAGATCCGTCATCGTATCCTGCTTTCGTTGATATTCGTATAAGTTGCCATACGGCGGTACGCCAGCTGCAAACCAATCGGCATCGCGCACGTACGGATAGGTGAAGAGTGACGCCACTCCCCCGGAGAGTCCCATCCCAACGTACGACGAACTTCATGGCCTCTTGGCACACCGACGTATGTACCGTTACATATTCTTCCACCGGAACGATATCAAGCAAGCGCATGTTACGCTCGGCGTGTCATCGCCTAAGCGCAGCATTTTCAGCGATTCCGGCGCACAGCCACCATTTGCCAAAACACGATGTTGTGAATACCGTTACAACCATTGGAAGCATTACGGGCATTGTCCAATGCCCATCACAGGCGAAACATGAGGTGACGTTATGCCGAGCGGCAAACCAACATTGCGCGACGTAGCGAAGGCCGCCGGGTTCTCCCCCATGACCGCCTCGAATGCGCTGCACGGCAAGCCGGGTGTTAAGGATTCCACTCGCGCCAAAGTGCTGGCAGTGGCCGAAAAGCTCGATTACCGCATCAATCTGACGGCCAGCATGCTGAAGTCCGGCCGCAGCAACATCATCCACATCATCGTCAACGAATTCGATTCGCCGTTCTACTCCAAACTCGTCGAATCGCTCGTCACCGAAACCACCGCGCGCGGGCTGACGCCGTTCGTGGAGCAAACCCGGTACTCTCCGGATGCCGCCAAACACGCGCTGGCCAACAACCCGTTCTCCGGGCAGTTGTTCGACGGCGAGATTATCCACGCTTCGGGCCTGAATGCCGGTGTGCCGCTTTCCGCGATCAACCACGGCCGACCGCTGGTTCTGATTGACGCCTGCGAGGAAACGCCCACGTTCGATACAGTGAATTTCCCGAACGAAGACGGCGCGCGGGCGGCAGTGCAGCATCTCATCGAATGCGGATGCCACCGCATCGCCATTGTCGGCGACGGGTATTCGCCACGAACCGAACTGGCGCACGTGGAAAGTTCCAGCGGTTTGCGTCTACGCGGGGCCAGCGGCGCACTGCTTGACGCCGGGCTGCCGTATGACGAATCGACGAACTTCATTGGTTACGGTAGCGACAGCGGCATCGAAGCCGGTCATGCCATCGCCGAGGCGATGCTCGAGGCTCGTGCGCAATCGGCTGATGACACTGCTGAGTCCCGTTCCCCGGGCACCACGCGGGCAACGGGAAGCACCCCGGCCATCGATGGCATCTTCTGCATTAACGACTATGCCGCATTCGGAGTAATCCGAGGCCTTGCCGACTACGGCATCCGCGTGCCCGACGATGTGAGAGTCATCGGCTTCGACGGCGCCACGGCCGGCTCGTACACCACACCGACGCTGAGCACCGTCCAAGTGGATCTCGATCAGCTCGCCCAATTCGCGCTTGATATGATCACCCGCCGCGTGGAGCAGCGCGACCAGGGCGACGGCAGGTCCGACGAATCCGCTGGCATGCCGGCCACGCGCGCCACCATTGGATACACACTGGTTCCGCGCGAGTCCACTGTCGGTTCGGCAAACAGGTAACGCTGAAACGCCGAAATAGGGCGGCGATTCCCGACTGCCGCGCCCACTGCCCAAGTGCCGTGCAGCGTGACGTGCGAGGTTTCGGCATGCGTCAAACCGTTCCCAGCGCTCCCACGTGGTAGTGGCGCCCATGCGCACTTTTCCTAGGGTTAGGACCATGACCTTCCCTAATCACACGGTGTTGTAGAGGCGGGCGGGGAAAGCGTCGCGGTATTGGCCGGGGGTCAGGCCAGTGCGGCGCTTGAAGACGCGCATGAAGTACTTGGGATCGGCGTAGCCCACTTCTCGCGCAATATCCGCCACGCTGGAAGCGGTAGAACTCAGCAGTTCGCGCGCACGGTCGATGCGATATTCGATGATCTGCTCGGCCACACCCACGCCGAACACGCGCCGGTACATCGCGGTCAGATAGCTGGGTGAATAGTGGAAGCGCGCGGCCACTTTGGCCACGGTGATGTCGTCGAAGGCATTGGCCATAATCCACGAGCGGATGGCCAGCATCGGCGCCAGGCCGGACGAATCGCCAGCGGCACCGGCCGAATCGACATGCATGGCCCATTCCTGTTGCTGCCGGACGCGGTCGGCACTGGTGATGGGCTTGCCGTCGCCCCGGTAGCCGGCAAGCGTACGATGGGCGGCAAAGTCCGCCTTCAGCCGCTCCTGCGCGCTGACCTCCAGCAGCAGGCCGGTGGCGAAGTAATCGCAGTAAGCGTTGGAATACGGGCCGAATCGCGCATAGATGTCGATGAGCTGCCCACACATCACCGCCAGCCGGTCGGGGTCGGGCAGGGTGCGTTCATCGGGCAGCAACAGGCAATGGTCGTCCTGCGGCAGACCCGCGTCATCGGGGAGCATGCGCGCATCCGGCAATTTGAAATGCATCCAGTAGAAGTCCACGTCAGACGTGATGATGTCGGCGCCCGCATGCTCCACATTCGGCGGCAACAGTGCGATTTGGCCGGCCTCGATATGCAGGGTCTGCTCCCCCACCCGCATCGGCAGGACGCCCCGACGCACGAACATCAGCTCGAAGGTGTCGATGGTGCGCCGCAGATGGCGCCAGCCCGGTCCGGACACAAACTGCCCGACCGAGTAAAAGTCCACCGGCCCTTCGAGCCGACATGTCGTGATGCCCATGGCTACCAGAGTAGCCGAGAGCAAATATCAGCCGCGCAGCCAGACGGTCATTTCGTTTTCGCCGCGGTTGGCCCAGGCGAAGTACGGGATGAGCGTGGCGGTGGCGGGCTCGCGCTTGACCGGCGCGTACACGGCGTAGAGCGGTGCGAACGCCGGAACCTCGGCCGCGCCCTCACCCGCGGCGGCCACAGCAGCCGGCAACGGCTCGCGCCAAGCCGGCACCTCAAGCTTCACCATGCGGCGGGTCACATCTTCCACCTCGCCCTGGCCCTTGTCGTCGATGCCCTTGGCGCCGGCGTGGAAGTCGAACTCCTCGACCTTGGCCACGCTCGGATCGGCCAATAGTGCCTCCGTATCCGCGTGCAGCAGGTGCAGGTTCGCACCATTATCCTTTTCTTCAGCGCAGAAAGTAATCGGGCCGCGCACGAACGCCACCTTGCCGGCGTCCTCGCGCACCAGCGGGTTGGCGGCCAGCATACGCACCGGCATCGGGAAGTCGAACGTCACGGTGTCGCCGTCGCGCCACTCACCGGTCAGATACAGGTAGCCGTCGCGAATTTCGCGGGTCACGCGGGAACTATCGGCCCCAGACTCAGACTCGCCCGTGGCCGTAATCGCGGCGGCAGCAGCGGACTCATCGCCCACCCAACCGGGCAGACGGAAGGCCAGCGTAAAGCGAGCAGGAGCCTGAGCCGAGGTGCCAGCAGCATCACCGCCCAAGCGCACGACCGCCTTGCCATCGCCTTGCCACGGCAGGTTCGCCGTAACATCCAGCTCCACAGCCGTACCATTCAACTCAGCTTTGGCCACGCCGCCCATATACAAGTGCGTGAACAGCGTACCGCCATCCTCGGCAACCGTGTAGGCATATTCCTGCACCGACTCAACGATGCGGGCGATGTTCGGCGGGCAGCATGCGCAGCCGAACCACTTCTGACGCACCGGCTTGACGTGGCGCAGGCGGCTGTCTTTATGGCAGGCATACGGATTGACTTCCAGCGGGTTCACGTAGAAGAAGCTCTTGCCGTCCAGCGCCATGCCGGCCAGCGTGGTGTTGTACAGCGCCGACTCCATAACGTCCGCGTACTCGGCCTTTGGCGCGAGCTCGAGCATGCGACGGGCGAAGAACGCCAGCGAAATCGCGGCGCAGGTCTCGGAGTAGGCGGAGTCGTTGGGCAGGTCGTAGTTGTAGGAGAATGCCTCGCCGTCCACCGTGCCGCCGATGCCGCCGGTAACGTACAGTTTCTTATCGACGATATTGCGCCAGAGCCGCTCGGCCGCATCGGCGAGGTCCTGGTCGTCGGCCAGTCGGGCCACGTCCGCCAGACCGGAGTAGAAGTAGCCGGCGCGCACGGCATGGCCTACGGCTTCGTCTTGTTCGGTGACCGGCTTGTTCGCCTGGTGATAGGCGTACCGGTTGGGGTCCGTGTTGGGTTTGTAGTTGGCGTCGGCGTCGCGCTTTGCGTTCTCGTCTGCCTGAATATCGAAGATGTACGGCTGCCGGCCGCGCTCGGTCACGAAATATTCGGCCAGATCAAGGTACCGCTGTTCGCCGGTGACCTCGTACAGCCTCACCAAAGCCATCTCGGCAATCTCGTGACCGGGGTAACCACGCAGCTGGCCCGGCTTGCGACCGAAGCGCTCGTCTACGTAATCGGCGAAACGGCAGGCGGCCTTGAGCAACTTGTCTTTGCCGGTGCCCTGGTAGTAGGCCACCGCACCTTCAACGAGGTGGCCGAGGCAGTACAGTTCGTGATGGTCACGCAGATTGGTGAACGCGCGATCCATGTCGTTCAGAATGTAGCAGGTGTCCAGATAGCCGTTGTCGAGTTGGGCGGCACACACGACGTCGATGGCTTGGTCGGCGGTCTGTTCCAGTGCGGGGTCCGGGTAATGGGCGAGGGAATAGCCGACTGCCTCCACCCACTTGGAGAAGTCGGTGTCTTGGAACACGAAGCCGTAGAACTTGTCTGGGTCGGGATTGGCCGGGTCTTCGGGGAGCGCCTCAAATCCGCGGAACGTGTACTTCGGCGGCACGAACGCCTTGCCCTGGGTATCCTTACGCTTGTTTTGCGCGGCAGCGGCCTTGAAGTTGTGCATGCAGTAGCTGGGGGCCGCGCCGGGGACGTTATCGTTCAGGGCGTTCCACTGATAGGGAATCACAGCCGTGCGCACGAGTTCCTGCTCGGTGCGCCAGAACGAATCGGTGACGGTGACGTTTTTCAGGGCCAGCGGCTTGCTATGCAGCGAAGTCATGACGTACTCCTTTGGACTATGCGACATTCGTCAACAATATGTATCGGTACATATGATACGTGCGCCCGCGCGAGCAGCAAGGTGGACAAATCGTTGGCGGGGTGGAATCGCCGGCGCATATCCGCCCGTACGATTTCGCCCGGTGAATCGCCCGACGAATACACGGCGACTTATACTACCGACGGACCACAAACGTCGCCTACATGAATGGAAGATCAATCATCATGACAGCAAACGCCAGCGCACGGGCCATCAAACCCGAACTTCTGCGTACGTACACCGAAGACTTCAACAAAGACCGCGCCAACCTGATCGCGGCGGACGCGGCGGTTTCGGCCGGCGTGCTCAAGGCGGCCACCGACTATCGCGGCGTACGTGCGCTGCCGCGCGACTTCTCCATCGAACTCAAGCAGGGTTCGATCACCAATCAGGAGCGTTCCGGCCGTTGCTGGATGTTCGCCTCCCTGAACACGCTGCGTTACGAACTCATGCATCGCTGGAATCTTGAGGATTTCGAGTTCTCCGAGACCTACCTGTTCTTCTGGGACGCGATGGAGAAGTCGAACACTTATCTGGAGAACGTGCTGCGCACGCTCGACGAGGCGACCGATTCGCGTCTGTTCGAGGCCATCAATGAGTCGCCTGCAGACGATGGTGGCTGGTGGCAGATGTTCGCCGCACTGGTGAACAAGTACGGCCTAGTGCCCAAGAGCGCCTATCCGGAGTCCGAGAACTCCCGCAATTCCGACGATTTCAAGCAGTACCTCAACTCCAAGCTGCGCGAGTTCGCGGCCGAGCTGCGCCGCCGTTCGGCTGCCGGGGCGTCTGAGGACGAGCTGCGTGCGTTGAAGGACGAGTACATGGGCACCGTGTACCGCATCTGCGCCGTGGCGCTCGGCGAACCGCCGGAGAAGTTCGACTTCTTCGCGCGCCCCAAGGATGATGATGAGGATAAGAAGGGCGAGGCTCGCAAGTGCAAGGCCGAGGCCGACGCAGACGGCAAGGCCGAATCCTGCAAGTGCGGCGAATCCTGCAAGTGCGAGGGCAAATCCGACGCCAAGGCCTGCAAGTGCGATAAGGACAAGTCCGACAAGCCGAAAACCGGCAAGGACGAGCGCCCGCAGATTCGCGAGATCGGCATCACCCCGCTTGAGTTCTACAAGAAGTACGTGCCGGTGGACGTCAACGATTTCGTGACGCTGGCCAACGCCCCGCTCAAGAACCGCCCGTTCAACCAGCGCTACCGCATCCGCTTCAGCGCGAACGTGGCCGAGGCTGGCGATATGGAATTCGTCAACGTGCCGCTGGACGTGTTCAAGAAGGCCGCGCTTGACCAGCTCACCGCCGGCCACCCGATCTGGTTCGCCTGCGACTGCACGCAGTTCGCCCTGCGCAAGGACGGTTTCTTCGACCAGTCCGTGGTGCGCGTCGACCAGCTGTTCGGCACCGAATTCACCGGCGACAAGGCCCACGGCCTCGAATACGGCGACAGCCCGAGCAACCACGCTATGACCTTCACCGGCGTGAACCTCGGCGAGGACGGCAAGCCGAACCGCTGGAAGGTGGAGAACAGCTGGGGCAAGGACGCCGGCAAGGACGGCTACTACGTCATGTCCGACGCCTGGTTCGACCGCTACGTTACCGAGCTCATCATCCGCAAGGAATACCTCGACGACGCCACCCGCGCCCTGCTCACCACCGAACCAGTCGAGCTCGATCCCTGGCAGCCCCTCACCCGTCGCTGCCGCTGATATATTCCGTCTATTGGCCGCGGCTGAAGTGCTCCTATGTTTTGCCGACTCCTCACAGAGTGAGCAAAACATAGGAGCACTTTAGTTATCCACAAAGTTATCCACATCCTCAGCAAGCTAGAACCACATACCCCGTTTTTCATGGCGAACACGCGACCGCTACGCTACGGTGGCGTTATGAACAGCGGATTTCCCACCCCGCCACCCGGCGTATTCGACGATGAACCACCCGGCTGGACCAACAATGCCGCGGCACCGAGTGCTGCGTCCACGCACGCCGTCAAGCCCGAGCCATACTCACCACCGCGTATGGCAACCCCCACTGCGCCCGCTATGAGCGAAACCCTCACCCAACGTAAGCGGGAAATGCTTAAACGATGCACGGACGCCGCGCAACAGCTCGGAAAGCCGGTGCTCTTCGGCATGACCACATCGCTGATACTGCAATCCGTGCCACTTCCCAAGGATTGCGATCTCAATGCCACCGAGCTCCATACCGTCTCCGACTCGCATCGCACCCGGATACGCGCCGTCGTTCCGCCAACAACACCGCACATCTGGAAACCGCTAAGCACCGCGCACAATGCACGTATCAACAAGCATGTGCACGCGCTGGATCTGGTACATACTTGGGCGCAGCTCGCCGCTCACATGTCATTGGAATCATTGGTCATACTTGGCGACGCAACCCTTACGGCAATAGCGCGCAAGCCGAGCCTATCGGGCGGCCGCACCGCCGACGAAATTTATCAGGACTTTGTGCGGCAGGTCAGCGAACTTCCGAAATTCAACGCGAAAGCCACATGCATGATCGCACTTGAATTTATTGCACCGCGCGTGGATTCTCCGATGGAATCAGAGACCCGTATCACAACCACGCAATACGGGCTTCCACGAGCCGTGACAAATTACACAGTGCCCGGCGCGACGTTCAGCAATGGTGCGCCGATAACACTCGATCTCGCTTGGCCCGAATTCCGCGTCGCCATCGAATATGACGGCGATCATCATCGCACAGACAAGGCCCAGTGGCGGCGAGACAACGACAAGCGCGAACTGTTACGGCATCATCATTGGATCGTCCTCATCGCCACCGCCGCGAATATGGCTGATGAACCGTCTCAAGCCGAACTCGCCTACCGAGCCGGGCGACAGCTGGCGTTGCGAGGCTCCATATTCGATTTCACCTTGACAGCGACGCCGCTCAATGAACTTGCCCGGCGGAAACGACGGAAATCCACCGGGGCGCACTGAGCTGACATCGATACGATTGCGCGCGCTTGCTGCAACGCATATGCCATTCATCGCACCCCATTTGGCCGCGTGGCCCCGACCGCATGGCACTGTTGTGTGTCACACGCCATGTTACGTCCGGCGAATCCGCACATCATCTGCGTTGCGTACTGCCATATTATGCGGTTCGCGATATACGTCACGGTGTCCGATGTCCTGGTAACGACGTCAATCGATTTATGTGTGTACCGGGCCAGATTTTGTTGTCCCGGTTCTCCATTTCGCCTCTTTTTGAGCAACCGGGACAGAAACACCCTCGAAAAATCGCCAATTCGGCCCTACCGCACAATATCCGCCATCACACATCGGCGGAATTCCGGGCTTCTGGATTTGCATACATTGAGCGCTCACGGGATGGTCTGTCCCGGTTCCCAAAAAGAGGCCAAAATCACGAACCGGGACAACGAAATCTGGCCCGGTTCGCACGTCAATCGGTTGCCGTCACCACCGGGACACCGACTGCGCATAGATAAGATGCTTCAATGCTTAACAGGCATGCGACCATACCGCGATAGCAACGTTTCGCTGGAAGTAGAGGAATCAAGCAGCACCCCCCAAACCGGAAGCATGGAGGAATCCTGCAATGCTCCGAATCACCGCGCCCCGTGCTTGGTGTGGCGGATCACGGCTTCGAACGGCGTGGATGTAGCTGGACAGCAGCGTAACTTGCGTTGCATGATGCGGCCCAAAACGAAGAAACCCGGCGGAGGGGGCCGCCGGGTGAGAGAGAAGAGAGAAGAAGGGTTCAGTTATGGGGTTCGGAAGAACCTCGCCACCGGTATGAACTTCATTCCGTTGACATCTTCTATATAACCGTCTCTTTCTTGGGGATTCGATGTGCTTGTCTGAGAAAAGTCTTGGCAAACTGTGACGGGTTTGTAACGCCGCCCGACAACCGGCCTCGCATTGTCGGGGCTAGGCCGCACATACGGCAACGGGCCACCCCGCAACACTTCATGTGCGAGGTGGCCCGTCAGCTTCGAGCTAGCAATGCCGAATCACTCGGCGGCGAGCTTGGCCTTCTCGGCGGCCAGACGTTCGGCTTCGGCGGCACGGCGAGCAGCCAACGCTTCATCGAAGCGAGCCAGCTCCTCTTCCACGGCCTCGGTCGGAATCTTGGCGAAGATCGGTGCGGGCTTAGGCACCATGGCGCCGACCTCGATTGCCTCGCTCTTCCACGGGTGCACGTTCACACCGAGCTCGTAATCGCCGGTGATGATCGGGTACGTGAAGCCGGGCTTGTCGAGATCCTCGACTTCCTTGAGCTCAGGCAGCGGCGAGAAGGTGCCGGTGCCGCCGAGCGCCTCCCACACCTTCTGTGCGGAGTGCGGCAGGAACGGCGCGAGCAGGTGGTTCGCGTCAGACACGGCCTGAGCGGCCACGTGCAGCACGGTGCCGAGACGAGCCTGGTCGTCCTTAATCTTCCACGGTTCGGTGGCGGAAATGTACTTGTTGATGTCGCCGACCACACGCATCGCCTCGGACAGGGCGTGCTTCTGGTGGTGGGTTTCGATGGAGGAGCCGACCACGTCGAACGCGGCGGAAGCCTCTTCCAGAAGGCCACGGTCTTCGTTGGTCATCGAATCCTCGTCCAGCGGCGGAATCTCGCCGAAGTTCTTGTTGATGAGGTTGGCCACGCGGTTCACCAGGTTGCCCCACGAGGAGGCGAGCTCCTCGTTGTTGTGGCGCACGAACTCGGCCCACGTGAAGTCGGAATCCGAGGATTCGGGGCCGGCCACGGAAATGTAGTAGCGCACGGCATCCACGGGGTAGCGGGCGAGGATGTCCTTGACGTAGATCACGATGCCGCGGGAGGAGCTGAACTTCTTGCCTTCCATGGTCATGAACTCGCTGGCCACCACCTGCTCAGGCAGGTTGAGCGGACCCATCGGGCCGGTTTCGCCGCCCTTGGAGCCCTTGCCGTTGTACGCCAGCATTTCGGACGGCCAGATCTGGGAGTGGAAGGTGATGTTGTCCTTTCCCATGAAGTAGTAGGCCGGGCAGCTCGGGTCGTTCCACCATTCGCGCCACTTCTCCGGGTCGCCCTGACGGCGGGCCCATTCGATGGAAGCCGACAGGTAGCCGATCACGGCGTCGAACCACACGTACAGCTTCTTGTTCGGGTTGTCAATCCAGTCCTTCACCGGCACCGGGATACCCCAGTCGATGTCACGGGTGATGGCGCGCGGCTTAACTTCCTTGAACAGGCCGAGCGAGAAGTTGATGACGTTGGTACGCCAGCCCTTGCGGGTCTCCAGCCACGCCTTGTTGGCTTCGGCGAGCGCCGGCAGGTCGAGGAAGTAGTGCTCGGTCTGCTCGAAGCGCGGGGTTTCGCCGTTAATCTTGGAGACGGGGTTGATGAGCTCGTCCGGGTCGAGCTCGTTGCCGCAGGCGTCGCACTGGTCGCCACGCGCACCTTCGGCGTGGCAAATCGGGCACTCGCCCTCGATGTAGCGGTCGGGCAGGGTACGGCCGGTGGACGGGCTAATCGCCACCTGCTGGGTGCCCTTGTAGATGTAGCCGTTCTCCAAGCACTGCTTGAACATCTCCTGCACCACGTGCTCGTGGTTACCGGTGGTGGTGCGGGTGAACAGGTCGTAGCTCAGGCCGAGGTCGCACAGATCCTTGGCGATCACGCGGTTGTAACGGTTGGCCAGTTCCTGGGCAGTGAGACCTTCCTTCTCCGCCTCGACGAGAATCGGGGTGCCGTGCTCGTCGGTGCCGGACACCATGAGCACATCATTGCCCTTCATGCGCTCGTAGCGCGCGTAGACGTCGGAGGGCACACCAAATCCCGCGACGTGGCCGATATGACGGGGGCCGTTTGCATACGGCCAAGCAACATTCACCAAAACATGACTCATAAGGCTTGATTATCCGGCGCGGCGGGGACACGCCCGGATAGCTGCCGCGCCGCCATCCTCATCCCACTCACCTATCCACCCGCAACTTCCCCACATACTTATCTGTACACCTCTTGCGCGCTTATCCACATACGCATTCGCACACGTATCCGCGCACCCATCCGTACGCACGCCCACGCACATCCGCACACACTTCCGCCTGCCAATATCCACCGAGTTATCCACATCATTTGCGCACCTAGTAAAGTTATGCACTTATCCACCGTTTTCGCCTATCCGGTGGCGCGCAAGCCGCATTTCTGCATATTGTTCGGTCATGGATATCACAGCAGGTCCGATGACGGACATCACAACAGTCGCCTCGCCGGCAACCGCGCAACCTGCGGTGCCGCCGATACTGTTTACCAAGGATCTGCCGGGACCGCTCAGCCTTAACCGTCTGGCCGCCTTCGGCACGTTACATAAGCTCGACGATTCCGCCGGCTACTGGATCGAGCATTCGGGCACACTGTATGGTCGCGCGAAAATCGTCGCGGAGGTCGCCCCGTTTGGCACTGTGGTGTGTTCGATGACCGCCGCTTGGGTATGGCTGGGAGGCCCCGACTTTCCGAGTACCATAGACGTGATTTCCACATCGCACTTCCGCTCGGCATCCGTCAGCCGCCGTATCCGCGTATTCAAAAGATTGACGTTGCCGGAGCAAATCATCAAGCTCGGCGGGCTGCCTGTCACCACGCCAGCCCGTACGGCTTGCGACCTGGTGATGAGTCCTGAAGACATCCCCGATCCTTCCACCGTCAACGCACTGGTGTGCCAGCTGATGTCCGCGTACCAGTTTCGGCCAAACGACTGTCTGCAAATCGTCAAGGAGCATCGGCATCACAAGTACGCCGGACGCGCACGCATGTTTTTTGAATCGGTGCAGCAGGAGATGGACGAACCGGCTTTGGAGCAATGCGCATGACGAGGGGGTTCATTGTCAGAGGCCATCGCAGAGGCCGCCATGCCGCTCACCGTTTACGGCATTTGCGGCAGGCGCAACGGTTGCCTCGCCACGCGGCGGCGGCACACTCATCCGAATCCGCATCGCGCGCAATCTCGGATATGACCGCGCCGCCTGAACCGCCCATCAGACTTACGCCCGCGGTGGCATGTTCGCCCGATACGGATGTTGCCGTGCTCTGGCACATCGCATATCACGTGCCCGAACTGCGTAAATGGCTGGTTGCCAATCCCAAAGCCGACGCGCCTTTGCTGGAATTGGTCTCGCAGCGTGGTGGGCCCGGGGTCCGGCAGGCGTTGGAAATATTGTTCGAGTCGATGGAAGCGTAACGGGGAGATAATCGCCGGCTGCTGCGCTATCCCTTGATTTTCAGCACAGCCGCATACACCTGCTTGCGATTGGCCAACGATCCGTCAGCCAGTGGATGCTCCTGCACCACTTGCGCGATGGCGTCCTTGATACGCAGGCCGTCCTCCAAAGCACGGTCGATGGAGAGCACGGCCATGTCATCCACGCTCAACGTGCTGGGCGCGGCCGCTTCGGCCTCCTCGTTGGACGCGCCGCCGATGACCAGCACCATCTCGCCACGGGGCGGATCATCAATCACACTTTGGTGAATCTCGTCAATCGGGCCGCGACGAATCTGCTCATAATCCTTGGTGAGTTCGCGGCACAGGGCCATCGGGCGATTCGGGCCGAACGCGTCCAGCAGATCGTCCATCGAATCGGCAATGCGATGAGGCGTCTCGTAGAACACGATGGTGCGGCGTTCGGGCAACAGCGTGCGCAGATACTGCACGCGCTCGGAATGCTTTCGCGGTAGGAAGCCTTCGTAGCAGAAGCGGTCGGTGGGCAGGCCGGAGAGGGCGAGCGCGTCGAGCACAGCGGAGGGGCCGGGCGCGCAGGTGACGGGCAGACCGCGTTCGATGGCACGGCGCACGATGGCCAAGCCGGGGTCGTTGATGGTGGGCATGCCGGCATCGGACACGACGAGCACGGTGGCGCCGGTTTCGACCTGGTCGAGCAGGCCGTCGGCCTTGTCGCGCTCGTTGTGGTCGTGATAGGCGATGACGCGACCGTTCACATAGACGCCGAGGCGACGGGCGAGATCGTAGAGGCGGCGCGTGTCTTCGGCGGCCACGATATCGGCCCGTTCCAAGAGGGCCACCAGACGGGCTGAAGCGTCGCCGACATTGCCGATCGGGGTGGCGGCGAGCACCACGGTGCCGGCGGGGATGGTCACGGCCGATTCGCGGGATTGGGCGACGGCGGATTCGCCGGCATGAACTTCATCATTGCGTTCAGGCACTTGCGTCACGCTACCGTCAGCGTCATACTGCTCATTCAACTCATCTGCGCTTGTCATACTCCCAGTATTGCCCATGCCACAGAGCAATCCACGACAATCCATGGCGAAATCGAGGCATTCTCCCTTTGCAGGGGCTGATTTCACATGTTCCGGAGGTCTACTTCCGTTTCAAGGGGCTCCTCATCCGGTGAAGCACCAGTACAAACGGCTTTGACGCAACGCTATTCCGCCATTTTGGCGGCGTATCTACTTGACCATCAGCCCCTCGAAACGCAAGTAGACCTCCGGCAAACCCCAAATCAGCCCCTTGAAACGCGAGATGGCAGAATTTCAACGAAAACAAATGAAAAGACCCTCTGCGGTGGAATGAATGCAGAGGGTCTCGTGGAGCTGACGGTAGTCGAAACCGCGACCTCTTCGATGCGAACGAAGCGCTCTACCAACTGAGCTACAGCCCCTTGGATGTTACTTTGCTCCGCAAAGCAACTCGCAACAATATAGTACGGAGTACGGTCAAACGCAATTTGACGCCGAAGTGTCGCACGCGTGTCGACACGGTAACGTTTCGGTGTCGCAGACGGGGCAAGTCACCCACACCGCTCCGCATGGATACCGCGGCGGCACCCGGCAACGTCATCACGTCTCCAGCACGCCCAGCACCTTCTTTTCGTTGTAGAACGCGAACACGATGCCGCCCAGACCGCACAGCACGGCCGCGCACACGGCGGCGATGCGGTAGCCCGCGCCGGACGCCATGCCGATGGTGGAGACGCCGGTGAACAGCAGCATGGCCACGGACTGGCCCATCTTCATCGCAAAGGTGCGGGCCGCGTAGAACATGCCCTGACGGTCCTGGCCGGTGGTCTTGGAACTGGCGTCGGCGATATTCGCCACGATGGCCTGCGGCAGGATGCCGAACGCGGCCATCGGAATCGCGCCGACCACCGAGAGCACCAAACCCTGGGCCATCGCCGGAATGAAGCCGAGCACGGCCGAACCAAGGGCGCCGGCAAATGCGAACGCACAGGTGAAGATCACGAAGGCAACCAGCAGCAGCCTCTTCTTGCCGACCTTATTGGCCAGAATATTGACCGGCAGATAGAACAGCACAGAGACGCCGGTCATGAGCACGAAGTAGATGGTCGTGGTGGTTTCCGGCAGCTTGAGCAGGCTGGTCACGAAGAACGGCAGACCGGTCTGGAAGGTGGTGATGGCCACCCAGTAGACCACGTCGGAGCATACGAACTTGCGGAATTCGCCGTCGCCGAACGTCTGCTTCAGGGATTCGATGGTCGATTCGGAGGTGGGATGGGAGTTGACGTAGTCCTTCTCGCGGATGGCCAGCGGCGGCACCAGCATGCACACGAACGCCACGGCGGCCATGATGGTGAAGGTCACGCGGATGGCGGTGATGCGGCCCATCATCGGCACGAACGCGCCCCAAATCACCGGCGCCACGTACGCGATGGCCGTGCCGGCCACCCAAGTGAAGGAGATGGCGGTGGAGATGGTGAGTTGCTGCTTGGAGTCGTGGCCGAGTTCGGCGATGAGCGCGTTGTACGGCGTGCAGTAGAACGTGAGGGCGATGTAGTAGCCGATCACGGTGACGAACAGGAACGCCGCGTTCACCCAGCTGGTGCCGTTGATCGGGCTCCAGAACACGAGCACGGTGACCACCGCGAGCGGCAGGGCGGCGAATTTCAGGAACGGCATACGGCGGCCGGATTTGGCGTCGCAACGGTCGGAGAGAGACGCCACGGCCGGGTCCACGAACGCGTCGAAGAATCGGGCGAAGGCGGTGATGCCGCCCACCACGGTCACGATGCCGAGAACGACCAGGCCCTGCGGCACGAATACGGTCTGACCTTGGGAGATGGTCTCCTGGTCAGGTTGGTAGAAATACACGAGCCAGTTGGAGATGATGCCGGAAAGCAGCGCCCACCCGAACTGGCCGACCGCAAACGCCCACACTTTGGCGATGGGGAGATCTCTGATGGCTGACTTCGCCGGTGCAACTTGCACACCCGTTACACTTGCTGTAGTCGCATTGCCCATTCTCACAACCTCCGAATCAACATTGACACAGTGTCAAAATCCAGTATACACCGGCACACCATGCGCTCTACGATAGTGGGCATGACAAGTCTGACCGAGCAACTGCCATACGTATACGCTTTTCCTGATGCGTTGGGGACCGGATTACTGGTGCACACCGAGAGCGTATTGGACGATGAGATACGCGATCGTATTGGCTCGTTCATCCATGAATATGAGGTTGTATTATCTCGATTCCGCGATGATTCCATCGTCGGCCGGATGCGCACGGCCGCACATGGCGGCACGTTCGATTTTCCCGACTGGGCATCGGGTCTGTTTGGCCTGTACGACCGCCTGTTTGCGGCAACCGATGGGGCGACCGACCCGTGCGTGGGCGAGGATTTGATTCGGCTTGGCTACGACGAGTCGTATTCGTTTGCGGCTACGCCCGATGCCGCCGAACATGCAGGCGCGATCCACGGACGAGCCGTTTGGTCAGCCGATGTTGAGCGGCACGGCACCACACTTATCGCCCACAGCCCAGTCGCGCTCGATTTTGGTGCGTGCGGTAAGGGGTATTTGGTGGATTTGCTTGCGGGGATGTTGGGCGATGGCGCGGGCCACCCTCAACCCATTCAATACGTCATCGACGCCGGGGGTGATTTGCTAGTGCATACGGACGAACCAATCACCATCGCCCTTGAAGATCCTGCCGATCCGGCCAACGCCGTAGGTGCGGTCGAAATCAGCCAAGGTGCATTCTGCGCGAGCTCCCCCAGCCGCCGCCACTGGTCTGACGCCGCAGGTCACCAACTTCACCATCTGCTCAACGCCATCGACGGACTACCGGTTGACGATGTAGCCGCCACATGGGTGGCCGTCACGCCGCCATCGAGCGCCATAACCACGAAGACATCGACGCATGCCAGCAATGCCTCGACAACGGCAAACCGCGATACCGACGATTCGTCGAACACCGTTGCAGCACACGTCCCTGTCACACTGGCCGACGGACTCGCCACTGCTCTGTTCACCACCTCGGCCACCCAGTTACGCGCTCATTTCCCCTTCGAATGCGCCATCCTCAACGCCAACCGCACCGCCGCCCAATCCCCCAATTTTCCGGGCGGTTTTTTCACACACTAATGTACGAAATCATCAGTATCACATCCCTCGGGTGGACCGATGGGTTGCTCCCCTCAGTCAGCTACGCTGACAGCTCCCCTCGGAGAGGGGAGCCGAGTATAGCTAATCCGCTAATCCGCTAACGCAGGAAACAATCCGTCAGTCAGCGAGCGCGAACTGGCTGTTGTAGAGGTCGGCGTAAAAACCGCCCGCCGCCAGCAGTTCGTCGTGCGTGCCGCGCTCGATCACGTCGCCGTGGTTCATGACGAGGATCATGTCGGCGTCGCGAATCGTGGAGAGGCGATGCGCGATCACAAAGCTCGTACGGCCCACGGTCAGCGCATCCATGGCCTTCTGAATCAGCTCTTCAGTACGGGTATCGACCGAGGAGGTGGCCTCGTCGAGAATCAGAATCGGCGCGTCCTGCACCATCGCGCGGGCGATGGTCAGCAGCTGCTTCTGGCCCTGGGAGAGCGACGACTTGTCGTCGAGCACGGTGTCATAGCCGTCCGGCAGCGAGCGGATGAAGTGGTCGAGGCCCACGGCCTTGCACGCATCCTCGATCTGCTTGTCGGTCACGCCGGGCTTGGAGTAGGCGATGTTCTCGCGCACAGTGCCGCGGAACACCCACGTATCCTGCAGCACCATGGAGAACTGGTCGTGCACGTTCCAGCGCGGCACGGACTTGGTGTCCACGCCGTCAATCGCGATCGAGCCGCCGGAAATCTCATAGAAGCGCATGAGCAGGTTGACCATGGTGGTCTTGCCGGCACCGGTCGGGCCGACGATGGCAACCTTCTGCCCGGCCTTGACGGAGGCGGAGAAGTCGTGGATGATCGGCTTGCCCGGTTCGTAGCCGAACTGTACGTGGCTGAATTCCACGTCGCCCTTCACTTCGTGGCCGTTGGTCCCAAGCAAAGCGGACTTGCCGGATTCGTCCTCCATCTCCGGCTCCTCAAGGAAGCCGAACACGCGTTCGGCGGCCGCCGCGCAACGCTGCAGGTTCTGGAAGGCCTGGGCGAACTGCGCCAACGGCTGGGTGAACAGGCGGACATACATCATGAACGCCACGATCACGCCGAACTCGATCTGCCCGTCGAGCGCGAGCGCCGCGCCCACCACGCACACCACCACGTAGCCGAAGTTGCCCACGAAATTCATGAGCGGCATCATCAGGCCGGAGAGGAACTGCGACTTCCAGCCGGACTCGTAGAGGTCCGAGTTGTACTTCTCGAAGCGACGAATCGAATCGGCCTCGCCGTTGTATGCCTTGACGATGAGGTGACCGGCGTACATCTCCTCCACGTGGCCGTTGACGTCACCCAGCGCCATCTGCTGCCGGGCGAAGTACTTCTGGGAGGACTTCATGATGGCCATCATGATGATCAGGCCGATGAGGCTGGCACCGATGGCGCACAGGGTCATGATCACGTTGTTGTAGAACATCATCACCAGCGCGCCCACGAACAGCGTCACCGAGGTAATCAGCGAGCCGAGCGACTGGCCCAGCGTCTGGCCGATGGCGTCCACATCGTTGGTTATGCGCGACAGCACGTCGCCGTAGCTAACCTTGTCGAAGTATTTGAGCGGCAGTTTGTTGATTTTGACCGAGATGGACTCGCGCAGTCGCTGGGCGGTGCGCTGGGTGACGTTGGCCATCATCCAGCTTTGCACGTAGCCGAGCACGGCGTAGCCCACGTACAGGGCCACCAAAGTCCAGGCGATGTGGCCCACCGTGCCGAAATCTACCGAGTTCATCACCGGTCTGCCGTTAACGATGGCGGGCAGACCTTTGACGATCTCGTTGGTCATGTCCTTGAGCTTGTCCGGGCCGACGATCTGGCAGACGGTGCCGGCCGCGCCCAGGATGAGCGCGATGATGATGACGGGAAGATAGTTGCGGCAGTAGTTCACGAGTTTGCCCATGACTTTGCCGAAATCATGGGGCTCTTCGACGGCACGCCTGCCGCCCATTGGTCCTCTTGGCATTTGTTTTACTCCTTAAAAGTCCGTATTGACCTCCCTCTGATGAAGGAGGTGGCGCGAAGCGCCGGAGGGAGAGAAGCCGTACGCGACTACCCCTCAGTCAGCTGTGCTGTTTTATTCGCTCGCTTATCAGCTCGTCTTCGCCTGGGAACAGCCCACTGGGCTGTTCCCTTTACGGCTCAGCCCCTGACATGGGGAGCTACCGCTGCCGCCCCCCCCCTACGCCGTAAGCTCCGACTGGCTGAGCTGGGATTCGGCGATCTGGCGGTATACGTCGCAGTTGTCGAGCAGTTCCTTGTGCGTGCCCTGACCCACGACCTTGCCGTCGTCGAGCACGACGATGCGGTCGGCGTTCATGATGGTGCCGATGCGCTGGGCCACGATGAGCTTGGTGGAATCCTTGGCCTCGCGGGCGAGCGCGTCGCGCACTTCGCGGTCGGTCTTGAAGTCGAGCGCGGAGAACGAGTCGTCGAAAATCAGGATTTCCGGGTGACGGTACACCGCGCGCGCAATCGACAGGCGCTGCTTCTGGCCGCCGGACACGTTCGATCCGCCTTGGGCGATCGCGGCGGAATACCCGCCGTCCATGCGCGCCACGAACTCGCTGGCCTGCGCCACGTCGGCGGCGGCCCTGACGCGATTCAGCTGCTCGGCCGGTATATCGGCACCTTCCGCGGCCTCGCCAGCGGCGATCAACGCGGCCTCGCGCTTGCGCCCGGCCGGGGTGGAGGTATCGGCCATCTCGACCTCCGCCGGGTCGCCCGGCTGATCGCCGTAGCTCACGTTGGAGGCCACGGTGCCCTTGAACAGCACGGACTGCTGCGGCACGTAGCCGATCTTGTCGCGCAGGGCCTTCAGGTCGTAGTCGCGCACGTCCACGCCGTCGACCAACACCTGGCCTTGGCTGGTGTCATAGAAGCGCGGCACGAGATTGATAAGAGACGACTTGCCGGAGCCGGTGGAGCCGATGAACGCCACCGTCTGGCCCTGCTCGGCGGTGAAGTTGATGCCTTCCAGCATCGCCTCGCGAGAATCCGGGTAGGTGAAGCTGACGTTGCGGAATTCCACGGTGCCCCTCTGGCCGGTTTTGGCCACGTCGGCGGCGGTTTTGGTGCCGTTCTCGACGATTGGCTCAGTGTCGAGCACCTCCATGATGCGCTGCGCGGACACGTCGGCGCGCGGCCAGAGCACGAACACCATGCTCATGAGCAGGAAGCTCATGATGACCTGCACGGAGTAGTTGGAGAACACGACCATGTTGGAGAACACGGTGAGCTTGTCCTTGAGCCCGGCGGCGTCGATGAGGTAAGCGCCGATCCAGTAGACGGCGAGCATCAGGCCGTTCAGGACGGTGTTCATCAACGGCATCATGAACGCCATGACGCGGTTGGTGAACAGCTGGGTCTCGGTGAGGTCCTTGTTGGCCTTGGTGAATTTGGCTTCCTGGTAGTCCTCGGCATTGTAGGCGCGCACCACGCGCAGGCCGGTGAGGTTCTCGCGAGCCACGAGGTTGATGTTGTCGGTCAGGGTCTGCATGACCTTGAACTTCGGCATGACCATGGCCATCATGACGGTGATGGACACCAGCAGGACCGCCACGGCGATGCCGGTGGCGAGCGTCCATTCGAAGCCTTCGCCGGCGATCTTGCACACGGCCCATACGGCCATGATCGGCGACTTGACGATGAGCTGCAGGCCCATGGTGATGAACATCTGCACCTGCGTGACGTCGTTGGTGGAACGGGTGATGAGGCTGGCGGTGGAGAACTTGCTCATCTCGGCCGGGCCGAAGGACTCGACCTTGCGGAATTCGAGCGAGCGCAGACGCTGGGTGAACGAGGCGGCCACGCGCGCAGCGATGTAGCCGGTGATGATGGCACACGCCACGGATCCGAGCGAGATGAGCAGCATCTTGCCGCCCGCGATCCAGATGTCCTTCATGTCGCTGCCCGGCGTCTCGACCAGCGTGGTGATGTCTGACATATAGTCGGGCAGTTTCAGGTCGAAGTAGACCTGCCCGACGATGGTCACCAGGGCGATGAGCATCTGACCGATCTCCGCTTTGGAGAGGTATTTCATGATGCGAAACATTGGTTTCCCCTTGTGTTGGTTGGGTTGGTTATTGGTTATTGGCGATTGGTTCTTAAGTTGGCTGGGTTATCGGTGATTATCGGTTCACGATGTCTTAATAGTTTCCATTGTTTGATTACTTACACTGTGAGATATTACGCGCACTTCTGCATGTTCGCTGTGAGCGTCCTCAATTAGCCTTGCCGATTAGTTCTCCGCGCGCTTAGCTGCCATGTGTTCAGCCACGCGCTTGTCCCGCTCCACGAATGCCTCACGCACTTGTTCAGCCGTCGGCCGAGGCCGCCCCGGATGGCAAATCGACATATATGTGGTGAACTCAGACACCAGGTCAACGAATTCGCGCGTGCGCCGCTCCCCCATTTGCGAGAAAATCCAGCAAATTGCGGAACGCATTTCCTCTATCATCCGATGAGACTGCTCGCGCCCGGAATCAGTGAGATTCACGCGAATAATGCGCCGATCCTTGGAATCAATGTCACGCGTGACCCAGCCTTTTTTCTCCAGAGACGACAGCACAGTGGAGATGCGGCCGGAACTGGCCTGCAGCGCCGATGCCAATTGCGATGGCGTTTGCGTCCCCTTCATGGACAGCTCCCGGAGCACGAACTGCTCACCATGGGCTCCACGAGTGAATTCCCTCTGCATTGTCGAACGATTGCCCCACACGCTGGCATACAGTTCACTAACTGCTTCCTGCTCAAATCCCATAAGAGCACCATCCATTCCCATTCGCCACACGGCAGAGCGCCGCAAACACCCCAAGAATATCTCACACCGTAAACAATTCATTACTAGAAACTATTTTTGGAACGCATAATGCACACACTCCACGCTCTTTGATATTCTGAAAGCCGCATAGATATTCACTTCGGGGCGTCGTCTAAGAATATTTGCTGGGCCAACGGTAGCGACGTTGGCATTGTGCTCCATGAGGTATCCGGTCGAAAAGGCGGACGAAGACAGACCAGTTGGGCGGAGCGCGCCCATACCTCAAAACCATTGCAATTATTGGCTTTGACCATTTTCGTGGAGTCACGAAAATGGTCATGAAAAACATAAGGACACACCCATGAACCGCGACGAAATCACACGCAAAACCAGCGAACTCAGCACTATCGCACACACCACCGAGGACTCCAAAGTTGAGTATTGGTATGCACGCGAGCTAATGACCTATATGGGGGTACGACAGATGGGAAAACTTCAGCAAAGCTATTACACGAGCCAAGCAAGCTTGCGACAATTCCGGCGTATCCGTTGAATCCCATTTCCGTGACACTACGCGAGACGTGACTCTCGGCAGCGGTGCCACCCGCTCCATCGCGGACGTCAAGCTCACCCGATACGCCTGCTATCTCATTGCTCAAAACGGTGATCCAAAGAAAGAAGAAGTGGCACTTCTCCAGAGCTATTTTGCCGTTCAGACTCGCAAAACGGAAATCATTGAGCAACGCATGGGAGAAATCAGCCGGCTCGCCGGCCGAGAGGCCCTTGCCACTGCAGAGAAGAAACTCTATCCGTATACCCAAATCACACACAACAAAACCGCACAAGTGCACATGTACACGCCCAACCACGCCGCAGAACGCCGGCAAGGATGTGATACAGGCCACAGAAAGCGTTGTACCGCCTAGGCAAAGCAACAATTGTCCGCTATGCTCTGAAGGCAGATGGCGGCACGGATGCCATCCCAAAGAGGGGGTATGACCATGATTCGGGGTATGAACCTATGCAGCATCGCCGGCTGCACGCACGAAGCAGAAGAAGCGGGCATGTGCAACATGCATTTCACATCGGCGCTGGTTCACGGAGCGCTGCACTACACTGCAGGCGGACGTCCGTCGCACTGCTGAGCGCAACAACAAAGCAAAACAACCAGTAACGCTCAACGGCTTCCACATGTTCATGCTCTAATTGCATGTACTTGCAGACACAATGGCCGGTCTGAGCCAGCTGCCCTCGCATGGAGCAGCTGGCTCAGACCGGCCATTATTGTTGCTTTGTACTGTTTGCACTGTATTGCGCCTGCATTGCGCAAGCTCGGGCGCACTCGGGTGCACTCGCTGAGTGGCGTGAATCGCAGATTGCTCAATAGCAACGCAATCCACGCCACTCAGCAGTTGCCATGGTTATGCGCGGCGTTTGCGGATGACGAGCAAGGCACCAGCCGCAGCTGTCAGCACCACAACCACGACCGCAATGGCAGCCACGGCAACACCCGTATTCGAAAGGGGTGCAGCGCTATTAGCAGCCGGCTTATTCGTGGCAGTGTTACCGGGCTTAGCAGTGTTGCCAGGATTGTTGGTATCGCCGGGCTTCTGCTCTCCAGGGCCGGGAGTGACCTCCGTGGCCGTGACCGTGACTTCGAACGTCGCGTTCACGCCACGATAAGAGACGGTGATGGTCTTCGTGCCTGCGGTGGCAGAATCAAAGCCAGTGAACTTCAGATCACCATCAGTTGGATCAATCAGCTTGCGCAGCGTTTCGGTATCGCCGACTTTGTAAATGGCGGATACCTTCACATCGGCAGCGTTGAACTTATCGCCTACCTGATAGGAATCCTTGGTCACTTCCACAGCAAGCTCGGCCAACTGAGGCAGTTCGCCGAATGTCACTGTGTAGGTTTCCGCCGTGCCATCCTCAGCAGTTACAGTCACCGTGGCCACGCCGCTGTTCTCGGTCGAAGCCTGCTCCACCTGCACCGTAGCCTTCGCGTCAGCAGCAGTCGCCTCCACCGTCGGGTAAGAAGCAGCGTCTCCGGCCAGCGCACCGGCATATTCGGTGATATCCGCGGAGAATCCGTCAACCGTCTTGCCATCCACAGTCAGATCAGCAAGATTGGCGTTACTAGACGGCTGCGGCTCTGGCGTTGCTTCACCTTCGGCGATGCGTACTTCAGCGATCTTGGCATAGTCATTGCCATCGGCGTAGGTGAAGTTGAGGCGAATGCCCTTGGTGGCGGGCAGAGCGCTCACATCGGCTTCCGTCACGGCTCCAGCAGCACCATTCACAGTGACTGCCGGCAGCGTGGCATCAGTCCACGTGGCGCTGTCTTCAGCTAGGTACGATACAGTGAAGCTCTTCGGAGCGGCCTCGCCCTTGGCCTTATCCACCGCAACGCTGAGCTTGCCCAGCTGATATGCCTTATCGAAGGTGTAGCTGAGCCACGGCGAGGTGTCGCCGGTGCCCCAGTTCGACCAGTTGGTGCTCAGGTTGTTGTCGCAAGTCAGGTCGGCCGTAGAAGCGGAGGCCCAGCTGCTGGCCGGCTCATACTTCGAGGCCGCAGCGGACGAGCAGAACAACCGGGCAAGGTTGCTTTCCACAGTCACGGTGAACGTGGCGGTTACTGAAGAATCAGCGACAAGACGCACCGTCACGGTTTGCTCGCCCAATTTGGTGGTGTCGAAGCCTTCCAGCGTGTATTCGCTTGGCTCCAGCACACGCGTTTTGCCATTGGTGAGCGTGGCGGTAACCGTCACGTCCCGAAGCGCGAGCATCTGCCCCTTGGCGATAGTGGCTTCAGGGTCCTTAGCCGCGATGGACTCCACAGCAGCAGTCTGCGAACCGAACGCAGTGCCGTTGAAGGCCACGGTGAATGCGCCGGCATTGCTGTTCGACGTGGCGAAGACACCGGCATCGAGCCCGGTTGCGTCCGCACCGGTCAGCGTTACCGTAGCGACATCCTGCCATTCATCGTTCGCGGAAGCACGCCAGTAGCCTTTCAGGGTATCGGTTGCGGCGCGCTCCAGCTTGAGTTGCACTTGGTCGCCGAAGCCGGCACCAACATGCGATGTTTCCTTATCGATGTAGCCATCGGCATTGGAATCGTACTGCATGTAAACGCCGCTTGGGCTGGCAAGTAACGTGGCATATCCCTTGCCGCCGTTAGCGTCAGCAAGACCGTTACGAACCACCAGGCCGGCACGCGGATCGCCATTACCGCCCAAGTCGAGCGGCTTGACCGTGGTTTCCAACGTTTCGTTCACGTCCAGAGCATCAGGCTGGTACACCGCGCTGCCCTCGTTGCGATCCGTCCAGACACCACGATTGGCGTTGTCCGTAATCGTGAAGTCATAAGCACCGCCGGACGCAGAAACCTGGCACGCGCTGCCGCCCTTCCAATGAGCTTCCTTCCAACTTCCGGAAATCGGGTTGGAGCAGGAAACATCGATGGTTCTACGGAATGTACGGCCCGGATTGAAGTTACTGCTCTCGGCAAGAGTGCCCGTAATGGTGTAGGTTCCCGGCACATTGAATGCGTAGGTGCTGCCGGCAGCCTTGGTCGACTTGCTGACTGCCGTACCGCCTTCCACATTCCATGTCACCTTGGTAGCAATGGTATCGTCGCCTTCCTTGACGTTGACGGTGTCCGGCAGAGTAACGGTTCCGCCCGTGTTCACGGTCTTCGGGAGATCATCGCCGGTTTCCACAGTCCAGTTGACCAGCTTGCCCTTGGCGCTACCATGGTTGCCCCAATAGCTCAGATCCCAACCGTCGGGCTCGCCTTCTTGAGCAGGATTGTGCATTTCGATGGTGCCGTTCTCACCGATGGTCAGCGGCAGCCAAACATAGGTGGAATCGGCTTTACCGGAATCCCAACGGTCACCAAGGTAGATGAAGTGACCTTTCTCCTGGTCTACTGCGAGCACACTAGCCGACTGCGAACCGAATGTGGTGCCGCGGGTATCGCCCACAGACAACAGACCATCCGCGCCTTCCGGCATGTTGTTGTACCACGTGTTCTCGTTGGCATCGTCCTTTTCCACGCCACGGGTCCAGTTTCCCAGCATGGAGTCGGCGGTGTAGTAGGTCTGCTTGTTCGGGTCCCAGCCGGTTGCACCAGATGCGATGATGTTGTAACGCCCGTCATATTGGAATACGGCAGGAGCTTCCAGCGAACCATTTTGTTTGACGATTTGGAAATCTTCGCCACGCACCGGGGCATCCGTAGTACCGTCTGCAAGAATGTATGGGTACTGCCCGTCAGCAGAGTACTGCTTTTGTCCCTCGGACTGGTCCACATTCGTGGTCTTGACTACATTGGTGTAATCATCGTTAAGCTTGGCGATATACAGCGTGGCATTGGCTTCGGAAGAATACAGTACATAGGCACTGTCGTCCTTCGGATCCACGAACACAGTCATATCGCGGCTGTCACCGTTCTCACCCCAGCTGGGGTTACCTGCGGCTTCTTTCCAATTGTTCTGGTTAGGCAAACGATAGGCACCCACCATAGTGAACGGGCCCGCCGGATTGTCGGAAACAGCCACGCCCGCAAGTGCACGTGCATAGTTGGAACCGCCCGGCGTGGTGCTTCCATCGGAATGCCACCACAGCACGTATTGCTTGTTCTTCTTGTTGTAGATGATCTTCGGACGCTCGAAAATGCCCTGTACGGAATCAACCGCGCCATCACCATCCTGATCGGGGTTGGTGTTGAGGTACGGGAAGATTGCGTCGGCCTTGGCAGCGTCCACACTGCCGTCGGACTTGGTCAGGTTGTAGGCCTTGTCGAAGTAGGCGTAATCGGCATTGCTCTTATCCGTCAACTGAGATTTGCTGGTCACCGCACGCAGCGCCACACCAAGATCGGTCCAGTTGTATAGATCTGTCGACATATAAGCATGAACACCGGGGCTGTTGTCGTAACCGTTAGAACGGTCTTCGCCATACCAGTAGTAGGCGTCGCCAACCTTGACCACTTGGCCACCGTGCGCTTGGATGTGTGTGCCGCCATTATCATTGGCGTTCTTGGCATACCAATATGGCTGGAAGTAATCGCTAGCGTTCTTGCCCGGATCGGCTGTGGGCTGGAACTTGGTGTATGTCGGCACTTGGCCGATGGTAGGCAGGTAATCCACACCTGCCGCACTGGCACTTGCAGCGGCCAGCCCGCATGACAATAGCGTTGCCGCGGCGGTAATTGCCGCGATAAGAGCGCCCTTGCCCTTATTGTTTATCTTCATTGATTTGGTTCCTTGATTGATGATAACGGTTTTTTGAACAAACAGTTATGTCGCTATCCGCGAAGTCAGAAAAGGGCCGACAAATCAATATACCGATACTGAAAACTCAGTATTCAACTTGTCGGACCAATTATGCTCAAAGAGCGGAGGAACCGGCCGGCAATAGTCAATATTGCCGGCTTGTTCCTTCCCCCATTACTGTGCGAGGGTGCTATGCACGCTTGCGCAGCATGAACAATGCACCCGCGGCAGCGGCCAGCAGAGCGACAGTGCCAGCGATGGCGGCAACATTGGAACCGGTGTTGGCCACCGTGTTCTTGTTGCCGTTGCCGGTGGCACCGGGCTTGTTGGTGCTGCCGGGCTTCTGTTCTTCAGGGCCAGGGGCGACTGCGTTGGCCTTGACCGTGACGTTGAAGGTCGCGGTCACACCACGGTAGGAGACGGTAATCGCCTTCTTGCCTGCGGTGGTGGAGTCGAACGAGCCAATCGCAAGCTGCGGGTCGTCAAGAGCGACCGGCACTTCCTTGGTCTTGTCGCCACTCTGATAGACGGCAGTAACCTTCAGACCGGCGGTATCGAGCTTGTCGCCGATGGCGTACTCGATCTTCGTGGGTCCGGTCACCTTGAGCGAAGCCAAAGTGAAGGCGTTGAAGGTCACCGTGTAGGTCTTCGTCTCAGACTCGTCGGCTGAGGTCACCGTAATGGTGGCCTTGCCGCCAAGCTTGCCATTCTCAACCGCGTCGCCAGTCACCTTGACGGTGGCGGCATTGTCGGCGGCGAAGGCCTGCAGCACCGGGTTTGCCTCAGCACCGAACGGAAGATCAACTGTGTAGTCGGTCTTATCAGCAGCGAAGCCCTTGATGGTCTCGCCGTCAAGACGCAGGTCGCCCAGCGTGGCATCGGATGCTGGCTGCGGGGTGAGTACCGTGCTGTCTTGTGCGAACACCTGGATCTCAGCCACGTTGATGTACACCTTGGTGTCCTGCAATGTGTTAGTCAGGCGGATGGCCTTGGCCTTTACCGGAGTGCCGAGCACGAAGTCAACGGTCGGGGTGTCGGCGGCGGTGATGCCGTCGGAGCCAGAGCCGGCATCGCCGGCCTGTATCTTCCAGCCATCCTTGGTACCGACTCCATGCCATTCGCCAGCCTCATCCTGGTATTCCAGCGTCTGGCTCTTCGGCCAAGACGCACGGCCATCGTAGTAGAAGAAGGTCTTCACTTCGGTGATGGTCTGAGCTTCGTCGAAGGTGAACGTGGCGACCGGGTCCACCGTCGAGGCGGTGGAAGCCCAAGTGGACCAACCCTTTGACGTAGTGTCACCATCGATGGCCTTGGAAGCGGAGGCACCCTCCTGGAAGTTCACCGAGAAGTTCGTGCCAAAGGCCGCGGCGATGTTCTTCGCAGCACCCTGAACCGGCGTCACGAATGCCTGAATTTCGGTGGCGTTCATGTAGTCGTTGTTCACGGTGTTCACAATGCGCACCTTCGTGGCATTCACTGTGCCCTTATCGGCCTTGAACGTCACCGTCTGGCCTGCGGCAGGCTTAACATCGCTACCGAGTTGCATCCACGTCTCGCCATCAGTGGCGTACTCGGCCTTGGCGGAAGCCGGAGCCTTGTCACCATACGTGATGGTCACGCTGCTAAGCTCACACTCAGAGCCGAAGTCAATCGTGGCGGTCGGGCTGGCGGAATAGTCACCAGCAGAGTTCCACGTCACCCAGGCTTCAGCTGACGTGTCACCATCGGTGAGCTTCTTCCACTGATCGCCCTTGCTGTATTCCGTCTGCTGGTTGGTCACGGTCAGGTTGGAAGCAGTGTCGGCCACATTCTCAGGCGTGGCGGCGGTGACATAGATCGCGCCCTTCAGTGCAATCGTGGTCGCGTCGTCCAGCTGGTAAGTACCGGTCACGGCAATGTTGTCGCCAGCCTTGGCATCGGCGAGCTTGGTATCAAGCCCATCGAAGTTCCACGTAACCTTAGCCGCATCGCCCTCGAATGCAGGCGATGCCTTGACGTGTAGGTACACCGGCGCAGCCTCAAGCGCGGCCTTCGCCTCGCTCGCACTGGTGCCGGCCAGCACTGTAGCCGATACCGGATCGGAAACGGTGAGCGCGCCAACGTAGACCGTAGCGGTGACGTTGAACTCGTTGCCGTACACATCGGTGGCGGTAGCGGTGGCTTCGTAGGCGCCTTCCTTGGCCACATCGACCTTGGAAGTATCCCAGTTGGCAACCGTGGCCTTGCCTTCGCCCTAGGTGTAGTAGAGCGTGACTTCGACCGGAAGCACGGCCTTCTCGTTAACGGCGGTCTGCACGTTCACGGTCTTCTGGCTGGTCGGCGTTACATTGCGCAGAGTCCATGTCTGGTTGGCGGACGGCGAAGTGCCGCTCGGTGACTGCCACAAGCCAACCTTCGTGCCGACTGTGGTACCAGAGTTATCCACATCAAGGTTCGTCTTAGTCGCGGCATTGAGCAGCTGGTAGGTCGAACCATCGGAAGTGTTGAGAATCCACTTGGCAGCCGGGTCGGACTTAGCGGCCTCAACCGTTTCGTTGGAAAGCGCGTTCGTGCCATCCTTGGACACCAGCACCTTGCCTTCGGCGTTAGTAATCACATAAGCCTTGAGATCAGGGCGCTCGGAGTCGGCGGGCTGCTCGATCTGGGTAAAGGTCCAAGTCTGCTTCTTGGCGTTCTCGGCATCGGAAGCGACGTTGGCCAGGGACAGCGCGGAATCACCAGAAGTGGTATCAGCCACGGCCTTGCCGGACTGCTTACCAACGAGCTGGTAAGTGTCGCCGGTCTCGACGGCAGCATCCTTAGCGTAGCCGGTCACGCCAGTGAGCTGGATGGAGGCGATAGAACGGGCGGGCACAGTGACCGTAGCGGTCTTGGCAGCCTTGTCAATCATCACAGAGCCTTCAGCTTGCTTGACGTTGCTGGTCTTGGCGAAGACTTCCGGAGTGGCGGAATCGACACCCGCGTTCTTGTCTTCGGCAGAGGTTTCGGTGGTCAGGTAGAGCTCACCGTAAGCGTTGTCGGCAATCTCGCCGTACTTCGACAGGTCGATGACGAAGGTCTGGTCAGAGGTGCCGGAGTTGCGGTGGATGACGGTCTGTGTCTTGCCATCGTCGGAGGTGGCAGTCATGTTGTTGTCCTCATCGTTGTTGGCGATGACCTTGTCGCCCGCGTGGATGAAGTGGGTGATGGCCTTGACGCCGTTGTACTTGGCGTTTGCAATAACCGTGCACGGTTCAAGTCCATCGGCGGTACCGCCGTTGTTGTTCACGCGGCGCTCGGAGTAGAGCTTGCCGTCCATGCCAGCCACGGTGCAGTCGAAGTCGATGAGCACGGTGCCCCAGTTGGTGTTCTCACCGGCCGGATTCACATTCGAGCCCATCTGCATGTTGTAGAGGTCCTCGACCACCTGCCAGAAGGTGAAGTCCTTGGACTGCAGGCGGGTGACATTGGAGCTGATCTTGCTCATCATGCCCAGCGCGTTGTCGAAACCGTACGGGTTGTAGGAGCCGGACTGCCAGGAGCCGTCCACCTCGCTCATCGACAGCTTCTTGCCGTCTGCCTGAGCGATATCGCGCGACTGCATCTGGTTGCTGTCGGAGTAGGCGTGAACGTTGTACTGGCCGATAAGGTCCTTGATCGCCTGCGGGTACTGGTTGTACGACTTGACGAAGTCGGCGGAGTTCGTGGCATCGGTGGCTGCGATGATGGTGTCATCATTGTCCTTGAGCGCCTCAGCGAGTGCGGTAATCGTCTGCTGCTGCTGGGCGTTGCTGACATGCATACCCTCCTGCGGCTTCTTCAGCGCGTTGGAGTATGGGGTGACGGACCTATCTTTGTCGGAGTAGTACTTATCCCAGTAGTTGTTAATGAGCTTGGTGTTGTCATCGCTCTCATCGGTGTACTTCGAAGCCATGTCGCCCGGAGTGCCCCAGTAACTGGTCTCGGACTCGTTGAACGGCTCGACCGTGTCAACGTTTGCGCCAAGGCTTTCGAGGTGCTCGACGTTCTTGGTCATGTACTGAGCGAATTTCTCAGGGTTTGCAAGATTATTGCTACCGGAGTTGCGTCCACCAGTGGCGTAACCGCTGTTGGTCAGGAACCACGGAGCGGAGTTGGCGAAGGCCTCTACGTCGGTGATGTCAGGGTTATCGCCGGTGGCACCGCGCTCAATCCACCAGTCTTGGGCGGCGGACTTGGAGAAGTCATACTGGTTGTCGTCAGTCGGGTCGAATGCCGCAGCCAGCTTGTCTTTGTCGGCCTGCTTGGTGGTTACGCCATTGCCATACGTGCCGGAGCCGGTGGCGTCATCTTTCCACGTGCCAGGCACGGCAGCGCCTTGGCGCATGAATGGGTAGCCGTAGGCAACATCGGAGGCATTGCCGCCGCCCACGTTGTAGCGGGCCATGTTCAGGTCCAGTCCTTCATCACCGAAGATGGACTGGTAGAACTGTTCGCGCAGCTGTTTGCCGTATTCCACAGCCTTAGCCTTGGAAGCGTCATCGCCGAGATTGGTGGTGATGGCCGATTCCTCGCCGAGGCTGCCGGTGGCGTTGGCGAACCAAGCCAGCGAGGTGCCCCAGCCATCGAAACTGTTGGCATACCACGGGTTCGGGGTCACGGTAATGGCATCGTTATCAGCCGCATACGCAGTGCCGGCAACCGCAAACGCCCCTCCTCCCACTAGTGTTGCCGCCGCAACCATTGCAGCAAGCGATTTGCTCAGTACCTTCATTGGTCTCCTTAGTGTTCCTGCTGTCCGCCTTATACCGGAAAAATCGGCCTTTGCTTCACTGAGCCGGCCTCTTTGCCTGATACATGACCTACGTCGACTCCTTCTTTCGGCGCAGCCAAAATGTTTACGCAAACATTTTGATATGAGCGATTTTATCACAAAACCGTCACCCAGCAAACAACTTCAGAGACCACAAACGACGCACAAAGTCATGAGCCATTCGAATTGCGCTGGCCCAATCGCTACGAATCATATTTGCCGTAGCCCTTAAGTGAATCCCACTGCATCGAGATATCGCGCCCGCTATCCCTTCCGATAACGCCGACCACGCGTGTTGCCTTCAGCAATCAGCTTTCCTTGCGCAACTAAACCGTTTAGGAATTTGCGGACTGTTCTGTTATCGAGCTCTGTTATCTTGGCGAGTTCAGGTACAGTCACATAGTCAACCTCTGTCAAGCGTCGATTCATCGCCGACAGCATCGCTGCCCGCGAATCAATTTCACCCGATGCGGTTGCATCTGCTTTCTTACCATCCACACGTTCCCCGCCAATGAGCCTCGCACCCTCTTCGGCATCTTTCTCAACTACAGATCTCACGCTAGCAAAACCAGAACCATCCACGGTCTTCAGCGCAGGAACAATAGGAATCGTCGCCTCGAATATGTCACCATCGCGGAACTCAGGCTCTCGCTCAGTATATTGCCGGGACGCTCTTATCAGATTCCGCAGTCCGCTACCCAGCTGCTCGGCTATGCCGGTCTGCACAAACACATTAGCGATAATCGGATTCTTTGGCATTGGCGTGAACTCGCCCAGCTTCATTCGACCTTCAAAGAATGAGCGCGAAGCATTAACCGTCCGGATGGATTCATTATCAATGGTGACACGCGCCACCACCGGACTGGAATACTCCCGATGCATGAGGCTGTTTGCCACCAATTCACGGGCGATCATCGTACGCGGGCTCACTCGCTTATCGCCCTTTAACACAAAGCGGTCAGGCAGATTCCGCTCAGTAAATTCACGGAGTTGCTCGTACGAATCGAACAAGTTGGTCCGCACCATAAGTCGGTCATCGTATCGGTCAATATTGTCTCGCCGAACCACGGCATCAGTAATATACGCTGGGCAAACCGAGGAAATGACTTCATCCTTGCCCAAGAGCAGCACTGCAGCAAGATTAAAGCCCTCTTCGCCGGTCGTGTAATCACGATCGTATAGCTTGGCGCTGCGGAACAGTTCTTCGTCAGACATAGTTCCCCAAGGGTGCCCAGCTCGCTGAGCGACCGCCAGCTGCCGCATTCGCGCAATCAGCTCAGGACGCAAATCAAACGGAGTCACGTAACGGAAAATTCGCCGTTCGGAATAGTAGTTCTGCTTGCGAATATACATTTGACTAATCTGGATATCGCTTTCGATGTGTGTATCCACATCAGCAATGCGATCAAACACTGCGCCCTTGAACCGCACAACCGAAGAACTCGGAGCTACCCAAATACGAACAATAATCCGTTCGTCGTACTCGATATGTTCCGTTTCCACCATTGGAGCCGGTTCGAACATCTTACGATTAGACACTACGTTGACAACGTTGCGCTCTATCTCACTAACGCGCTTAGAATCGACGCCGAGCACTTGACCGTCATCGTCAACGCCAAGATAAATGCTGCCACCAGAACGATTGGCGAATGAGCATACAGTCTCAAAAGTATCCGTATGAGGCAATTCGCTGCAGCGCTTGAACTCGACCATAGATGATTCACCGGCCTGCAGCACTTGCATAAGTTCATCCTGTGTCATCGCATTCCGCCCTTCATAGCGATAATTCATACATTAGGACATGGCACTTATCGTATTTTAGCATCTAATTAGTACATTAGGACATTGTTTTATGTCCTAATGTACTAATTAGGCGGCTAATTGTACTAATAATTGCACACTGATGTACTAATCCGATGATCGAATGCACTAATTGTCCGCGCAAATGCACTAATCGGATGACCGAATGTATCAATGAGACCTATAGGCAGCCGATTGGCTGACGATCAGCCCAGTCATTGGCTATCGGCCGCTAGCCAGTCAGCCGCCAACAGCCAACAGCCACCCAACTAATAGCCGCCAGCCAATCAGCCCGTCCAATCACTCCTTGTGTTCCAGTGCGGCCTTCAAATCGCGGCTACGGTAGCGTTCGCGCAGCATAGAGAATCCGCCGAAGCCCACAAGCCACACCAGGCCGGCAATCGCGGAATTGCGCGTATCGTCCGCAAGGAACAACGTCAGGTAGATGAACACGAAGAACACGATTGCCACCGTATTGAGCACCTTCCAAGCGGGCATGACGAACCCGTCCGGAATGAAATCAGCGGAGCGACGGTACTTGCGGTGTGCCATCAGCGTCAGGATGTAGATGAACAGGAACACCGCGGAGCTGGCGGACGAGAACAGCACGAACGCTCCGGACACACCGGGGATGGCGTTGACGATCGGCGACAGCAGTATCAGCGCCGCGGACACCAGGATGGCGCGGGCCGGCACCTTGCGATCGGACACCTTGCCGAGCTTGTTCAGCATCGGGTTCGGCGACACCTCGGACAGCTGGTACAGGTGGCGGCCAGCCGAGTACAGCAGCGAGTTCAGCGCGGAAGATGCGGCGGTGATCACCACGAAGAACACCAGGGCGGACGCCCAGTTCAACCCGGCATACTGGAACACCATGATGAACGGGGAGGCGAAGGAGCCGTCCTCGTTCGGCTTGAACGAGGTCCACGGCACGATGCACATGATGGCCACGAGCGCGCCCACGTAGAAGATGAGCACGCGCACGATGATCTCGTTGACGGCTTTGGGCAGCACCTCACGAGGATTCTTGGTCTCGGAGACGGTGACGCCCACGAACTCGAGCAGCTCATAGGCGAAGAACACCATCTGGAAGCTCATGAGGAAGGCCATCCAGCCGTTCGGGGCAAACGAGAAGCCGGCGAACAGGTTGTCGAATCCGGCGTGGCCGGCCGGGCTCACGTGGTCCACGCCGTGAATCTGCACGGCTGGGTAATGGTAGCCGATCACGATCATGACCACGGCGGTGGCGATCATCGCGCAAATCAGCGTGATCTTGATCATCGAGAACCAGAATTCCACCTCGCCGAACACCTTGACGGCAATCAGGTTGATGGAGACCAGCGACACCAGGAAACACAGCTCGATCAGCCATTTCCAATGGGTCAGGTCGATGCCGAACGTGTCGAAGAAGGTGATGAAGTACGTGGAGACGGCCGTGATCTCGGTCATGCCCAGCAGCACGAGCGCGGCCCAATACGTCCAGCCGGCGAAATGCCCCCACCCGTTGCCAAGGTAACGGGTGATGAAATTGATGAAGGTGTGCTGGCTGGGGTCACGGTACATCATTTCGCCGATGGCGCGCATCAGGAAGAACATGATGACACCGACCAGAATGTACACGAAGATGATCGAGGGGCCGGTTAGCGAGATTGACTTGCCCGAGCCCAGGAACAGGCCGGTGCCGATGGTGCCGCCAATGGCGATGAACTGTACGTGGCGATTGCTCAGGCCACGCTCCATCTCGTTGGTCTGGTCCAGGCTTTCGACAGACTTGAGTTTGCCCGTAGCCTGCTGTGTACCACCATTCACATTCGTATCGGCCATACTGATTTCATTTCTCTTCTCTGCCGCCCGATTGTTACGCACCAGACGCGATACTCGTTCAAAACAAGTTCAAACTGTATCACCGAAATATGTCACGAAAACCGCTCAGCTCAAGAATACATGCGATGATACTGTAAATATTCCGCCAAAAAGTTCAATTCATCAACACCAAATTGAACTTCTACCTCTATTCCACGGACTTGAGCGAGCTGACCGGGTCTACGCGATCGAGCACTGGGTTGGTGAACAGCTGCACCAGCAGCGCGAACGCCAGCGTCGCCACCACGGCAATCGCATAGCTGTACCAGTGCACTTCCACTTCGAAATACAGCGACGGCATATTCAACGCAGCAGTCAGTAATCCGCCTATCCACCTGCCAAGCGGCAGACCAACCACCACACCCATACCGGTCAATATCATCATCTCGCGGTTCACGTAGTTGTGCACCTCGCGGTCATAGAAGCCCAGCACCTTCAGTGTGGCCATCTCGCGGATGCGTTCGGACACGTTCGTATTGGCCAACGTAAACAGCACCACCAGCGCCAGGCCGCCGGCGAGCCCCACAATCAGCGCCACCACGGCACCCATCAAATCGAACTTAAACGTGGCGGCCAGATGCGCACAGCTCACGGCCTTGAGCACCGACGATTCCTCGCCCAACCGATCCGCATATTCGGCCTGTTCGGTCTCGGAACCTTTCAGCTTGGCGAGCATCGCGTTCCACGTCAAGGTCGAGGCAGTGCCATCTCCCGAAGCCGAAGACGTCACACCGTCGGCCGCAAACTTCTGGTCGTACAGTCGCTCACTGATGTACACATCAGAGCCGATGAGGTTGCGCGTCACCGCCGCAACCTTCACCTTGGCCCGCCCGCTGCCGCCATTGCTCAACGTGACGGTGTCGCCCGCATGAATATCCAACGAATTGGCTGCGGACTTCGCCACAATCACACCACTATCGTCCAGCGCTACAGTGCCGCCACCCGCTTTGCCGAAGATATTGGGCAGCTCGAACCACCCATCGTCACCGGCCTCTTCCAGCGTGACCATGTCGTTCAGTTTGTTCAACGAATTGTTGGGCACCGTCATCAGCTGCACGGTTTCGCTTTCCTGCGCCGCATTGCTCATCTCGCCGCTATCCACGCGCAGATTCAGCGTTTCGGTGGCCCGGCCATCTTGTGCCACCTGCTTGCGCATCGCGGCGGCGTCATCGTCATTGGCCACCACCATCAAGTCATACTGGTAGATCTGCTCATATTGCTTGACGCCAGTCGTGTCGACGGTGTCGTTAATCGCAAATCCGCAGATAATCAGCGCTGTGCAACCAGCCACGCCGCCCACGGTCATAATCAAACGCGACTTGAATCGGAAGATATTGCGCGCAGTGACTTTGCCGAGGAAGTTCAGCCGGCTCCATACCGGGCGAATCCGCTCCAGCAATATGCGAGCGCCCGCTTTCGGTGCCTTCGGCCGCATCAGCGCGGCGGGCGTGTGCCGTATCTCCTCGCGACAGGCGAGCGCGGTGGCCACGCCCACGCCGACCACGAACAGCACGATGCCGGCCGAACCGCACAGCCAGTCGTATTCGAGTCGCACACCGGGCAATATATACAGTCCCTCAATCACCACCAGCAGGAATGCCGGGATGCCAAGGAATCCGACCAGCAGACCGATGCCGCCGCCGACCAAGCAGGCGAGCAACGCGAACAGCAGATACCGGCTGGACACGGCGAGTCCGCCATAGCCGAGTCCAAGGTAGGTGCCGATAAGTCCGCGGTCTTCCTCGACCATGCGGGTCATGGTGGTCAGGCTCATGAGCACGGCGACCAGCAGGAACACAATCGGGAATGCGCGGCCGATGGATTCGATGGAACTGACGTCTGATTTGAGCGAGCTGAATCCGTCGATCGAAGCGCGCGTCTGCACATACCAACGTGCGTTGGCCACATCGTCGATGCGCCGTTGCTGCTTGGCGAATTCGCTTTCCGCTTCGCTTCGCTTCGCATCGAGTTCAGACTGCGCATCATCCAGTTTCGCCTTGCCGTCCGCGAGCTGTTGTTCGCCTTCTTCCAGCTGCCGCTCGCCTTCTTCGAGCTGCTGCTTGCCGCTGGCCAGTTGGGCGGCCTGCGCTTCAAGTTGCGCCGACTGGGTTTCGAGGGTTGCGGCATTCGCTTCGAGTTCCGCGGATTTGGTATTGAGCTGTGCCTCTCCTGCAGCCGCTTCCTGTTCCTTGGCGGTCAGTTGCGCGTTCTGCTGGTCCAAGGTGGATTGTGCGGGGGCAATGGTTTCGTTTAATGTGCGCTGCAAATCGGCTTTCTGCTGGGTCAGACTGTCTCGCTGCGTTTGCAGTTCCGTTTGCTTGGCGGCCAGCTGTTGCCGCAGCTCACTGATTGACGGCACTTCAGGCAGGGTAATGCCAAGGCGCGCGAGCAGTTGCTTGATGGCCTGCCATGTGGGTGAGTTGAAGTCGATATTCGGGTCAAGTTGCGCCAGTAGATTGTCGGCCTGTTGAATCATGGACAGCATCTGATCAATTTGTGCCACGCCTTGGTCGATTTGGGTAATGCCCTGTTCGATTTTCGTGCGATTGGCAGTCAGTTCCGTTTGCGCCGCATCGAGCTGTTTGCGAGCCGAGGTGAGCTGCGCTTTGCCCGATTCGAGCTGGGTGCGCGCTTCGGCTATCTGCTGGCGACCTTGCGCGATCTGTTGACGGGCCGATGCAATCTGCGCACGTCCATCGGCGAGCTGCCGTTCGCCATCGGTAATGGTTGTCCTGTTGTTCTCCAATTCGGTACGGCTATCTTGCAATGTCGTTTCGTTGGCTTCCAGCTCGGCCCAGTTGTCGTCGATCTGCTTCTGGGCTTCGTCCAGCTGCTCGTTGGCCTCGTCTTGGGCATCGTCCAGTTTGCGCTGCGCGCTGGAGACGATCTGTTGACGACGGGCTTTCTGGCGTGTGGTCTGTATCTGATGTTCGATACGGTCGGCCACGGTTTTGACGGCTTCATCGTAGGCATCGGAAAACGTGTCAAAATCGGACGCACCAGTGACGGCAACCGATATCGCAGTGTATATATTGCCGGTCACGCCGTCGCTGGGTGCAAAGAACGTATAGTCCTCGGATGAGGTGGACCGGAAGGAGGTCATGCCCGAATAGCCGTCTGGATTGTTGAGGTCGCGCGGGTCGAGTACGACGCCGGTGATGGTGAGTTTCGTGGGGAACTGCGGGGATTGCTCGGCGTCGGCGTCCGTATTGGCGTCGGACTTCGCATCGGATGCCGAGGCATTGGCGGCGACACCTACCGTATCGGCATTATTGGAATCGTCAGTCTCCGTGGCCGCTACCGATATGACGGATGAAGAGGTGTCTTGTGGCGTCACAGTAATGGTGCCGCCAATCTTGAGTCCGCTATCGTTCAGGAATTGCTGCGTAACCGCCACTTCGCCGGCCTTGTTCGGCAGTTTGCCCTGCCGTATGTACGGCTGATCAAGCCCTTCGGTACCGATTTCCTGCATGGTCACGGTTTTCTTGGTGCCGTCCACCAACGTGGTCACCGTCTGAGAACGTTCGGGCTGCACGGTTTGCACACCGTCGATTCGGCGCAGTGCCGTTGCATCATCATCGGTCAGGCCGTATGTGGATAGCACCTGCAGGTCATGCAGTCCCTGCTGATCGTAAAAACGACCGGCCGCCAGAAAAGCATCGCGGCATCCGGCGTAGATGCCGGTCAGCACGGCCACGCCAAGCAGCGTGATGACGGCGATCGAGACGAACCTCTTCCAGCTGCGCAGCCAGCAACGCAACGTATCTTTGGCAAATACCGCAGAAACGCCCGCTCCTCGACCGCCGCTATCGTCGAGGTTCCGCCGTTTCACAGAATGTTTCACAGGTTGTTTCACGAATCGCCTCGCTTGTTTCACGGGGCGTTTCACAGAGTGTCTTGCAGTGAGCATCGCCAATCACCTACCATTCGATATCGGCGATGGGCCGCGGCGTTGCGTTGACCTCCTCGCTGGTCACCTTGCCGGAGCGGAAGCGAATCACTTTGTGAGCCATCGGTGCAAGCGCGGAATTATGCGTGATGATCATTACGGTCATGCCTTGTGTTTGGCAAATATCCTGCAGCAACTGCAGCACTTCCTTGCCGGTCTCGTAATCGAGCGCACCGGTCGGCTCATCGCACAACAACAGCTTCGGCTTTTTGGCAATCGCGCGGGCGATGGATACACGCTGTTGTTCGCCGCCGGACAGTTGCGCGGGGAAGTTGTCCATCCTCTCCCCCAGTCCGACTTTGCGCAGCGTTTCCCCTGGATCGAAATGGTCAGGGCAGATTTGCGAGGCGAGCTCCACGTTTTCGAGCGCGGTAAGGTTAGGCACCAGATTGTAGAACTGGAAGACGAAGCCGATATCGTTGCGCCGGTAGGTCACCAGTTCCTTTTTCCGCAGACCCGTAATATCGCGTCCGCCGACCACTACGCGGCCGGTTGTGGCGGTATCCATGCCGCCCAGAATGTTCAATGCCGTGGTTTTGCCGGCACCGGACTGCCCCAGAATCACGCTTAATTCGCCTTGTTCGGCGGTGAAGCTGGCCTCGTCGAGCGCGCGAATCACACTGCTGCCAGAAGGATATTCCTTGACCACATGGTCGAATTCGATATACGCCATCGCACACCTCCAACGCGCTCGTGGCAGCCACCTAGCCCCATAGGCCCCGCCAGAACTTCCTGCTATACTCAAGTAAAACAACACTGTGTCGGTTCTGCAACCAACAGTTGGATTGTGGGTTGTCGGAACTTGGGGAGAATGCCATGGCCAAGGATTTGACGGAAAGCCGCCGCACCCGATACACACGGCTCGCCATGCAAGACGCGCTCGTCGAGCTGCTGCAGGACCAGCCGCTTGGGTCCATCACCGTCAAGGCATTGTGCGAGCGGGCGGACGTGAACCGTTCCACGTTCTATGCGCATTACACAAGCATTGAAGATCTACTGCACGATATCGAAGACGAGACCATGGCCTGGGTTACTGCCGCGCTCGACCAGTTGCTCGCGCAGCCTGATTCAGCCGGCATCGAGCACGTCATCGAACGTATCTGCCAATACATCGCCGACAATCGCAAGCATCTGCAGGTATTGATGAGCCCGAAAGCAGATATCGGCTTCCAACAGCAGCTACTGGGACTTATTTACAGCCGGCAGACAGTCGCCGAGCAGCTGCAGCCCGCCGCCAACGACCCGGTCGAGGCCCAAATGCGCATGCGCTTCGCCGTATCCGGCAGCATCGGCCTACTGCAATACTGGCTCGCCACCGACCTCGCAGCATCTCCGGAATCAGTGGCCCACACCATTTTCACCATGGGCATGCCCGTCTCGCAGTGAATTGGTGGGGATGGTTTGATAGGCCACTGCCGACTTTAGCTGTTTCGATCAAACGCGAATACCGGTATGGGCTGGCATCGGCATTCTTTGGCATTACGGCATGCCGCGCCTTACAATGACGAGCGTTGCGCATGGCGACCTCCCGCCGGTCATGCTAAAAATCAAAGAGACTCGAGAGAAGAGCACAATGAGTACTACTGACGCACCTAAGAAGTCGCGCGAAACCGACGATGTGCCGGTGCCGGCCACGCTGCGCAAGTCATTGAAAAACCGCCACATCCAGCTGATTGCACTGGGCGGCGCCATCGGAACCGGCCTGTTCTATGGTTCCAGTGAATCCATCGCGCTGGCCGGACCCTCGATTCTGCTCGCCTACTTGGTTGGCGGCCTCGCGATTTTCGCGATTGTGCGTGCACTGTCTGAAATGTCCGTTGAGGATCCGAAGGCGGGCGCGTTCAGCTACTATGCCACCCGCTACTGGTCCAAGCGCGCCGGCTTCATCTCCGGCTGGAACTACTGGTTCAACTACATCCTCGTCTCGATGGTGGAGCTGTCCGTGGTGGGCAAATTCGTAAACTACTGGTTCCCGGCGATTCCGACCTGGGTGTCGGCAGCCGTATTCCTAGTGGTCATCTGCGCCGCCAATCTGCTGGGCGTCTCCAAGTTCGGAGAGTTCGAGTTCTGGTTCGCCATCATCAAGATTGTGGCCGTGATTGCCATGATCGTCGGCGGCCTGGCCGTCATCATCTTCGCTCTGCCCACCGCATCCGGCATCAAAGCGAGTTTTGCCAACTGGTTCACCTTGGAAGGGGGCTTCTTCCCGAACGGTCTCATGGAGCAGACCAAAGACGGCACCTGGACCGGCCTGTTGATGGCGCTTGTCGTGGTGATGTTCAGCTTCGGCGGCACCGAGCTCATCGGCATCACCGCCGGCGAAACCGAGGACCCTCGTCGTACGATTCCCCGCGCCACCAATGACATTATCTGGCGAATTCTCGTGTTCTACATTGGCGCGCTCGGCGTAATCATGGCCGTCATACCGTGGAACACCATCGGCGGAGACGATGTTCCCAGCCCGTTCGTGCAAATCTTCGATTCCGTAGGCATCCACGCGGCCGCCGGCATCCTCAACTTCGTGTGCCTGACCGCTGTGATGAGCGTCTACAACTCCGGCCTGTACGCCAACTCCCGCATGCTGTACTCGCTGGCCAAGCAGGGCAATGCGCCCGCGTATCTGGGCAAGCTCAACGCCAAGGGCGTGCCGGTGACTGGCGTGCTGACGTCCGCCGTAATCACCGCTATCGCCGTGGTCGTGGTGTTCGTGTGGCCTGAGTTCGCGTTCAACTATCTGATGTCGATTGCCACCATCGCCGGCATCATCAACTGGACGATGATTATGTTCACCGAAATGAAGTTCCGTAAGGTGGTCGCCGCGGGCGGCGCTCCCGAGGATTCCGAGCTGGCCGGCAAGTCTGGCAAGGAAGCGCTCGACGCGATTCACTTCAAGCTGCCGTTCGCCAAAGTAACCCCGTGGGTGGTATTGGCGTTCCTGGCACTGGTCGTGGTGCTGATGTGCTTCTCCGCCAGCTACCGCGTCGCCGTCATCGCCGGCGTGATTTGGCTCGCCATCCTCTTCGCCGCCTACCAGATCACTCAGGCGAAGAGATAAGCCCCCCCCTATTGCAAAAAACTCTCACTGAGGAGTGCTCAGTGAGAGTTTTTTGCAAATGAGGGGTCAGATACGGCGCTTGCGCCAGATGGTCAGGGCAATACCGGCGGCGGCGAGGACCACCACGGCACCAGCCACGCCGAAGACGGCGACACCAGTGTCGGAGATGACGGCACCCGGCTTCTTGCCATCAGCGGAGACCTTCACGAGGGCCTTGCGGGCCTCGGTCAGGTGACGAATCGCATCCTGGACCTCGGTGGAGGTGGCGTTCTCCTTGGCGAGCACCTTCTTCGCTTGGGCCAGCGCATTGGCGTAGGCCTTCCACGAATCGGCGGTGTAATCGTCCTGGTTCAGCTTCTCGGCTTCGGCCTTGGCAATGGCGTCTTCGAGCTGCTTGAGCTCTTCCTCAGTGGCCAGATCGGGATCCGGAGTCGGCGTCTCGTCGGCAACGACCTTCACGGTGAACGTGGCGGTCTTGGTCGAATCGGCCACAGACTGCACGGTCACGGTCACCTTGTCGGAGGCCTTCGAGGAGTCGAAGCCGAGCAGCTCGTACTCATCGGCGGCGAGCTCACGGGTGGTGGAGCCGCCGTTGCCATCGGCCACGGTCGCGGTGACGACCAGACCGGCAACGTCGAGCGCTTCACCAACCTTGTACTCGGCCTTGGCGGGCTGCGCGGTCACGGCGATGGAGAGGATCGTGCCTGCGGCCGGGTGCTCCGGCTCGGGCTGGCTCTCCTCCAACGCATTCTGCGCGTCGGTCAGGGCCTTGGCGGCGGCATCGACATCAGCCTGAGACAGGCCGGAGTCAAGGAAGGTCTGCTTGGCCGTCTTGGCTGCGGCGAGCGCATCCTCGAATGCCTTCCAGCTGGCCTCGGTGTAAGCAGAGCCATCGGTGCCGAGCTCGTCGGCCGCTTCAATCGCGCCATCAAGCGCCGTCGTATCGGCCATCTCAATGGACACGCCTTCGTCGGTCGGGTGAATGGTCTGCATCAGGCCGTCCGCGTCGAAGGTGATCTCGTCGATGGCGGTTTCACGGTGGTAGCCGAGGCCGGAGGTGAACACGCCGAGCGGCGTGTAGTGGCGATGGTAGGCCATGAGCCAACGGTCGTTGCCGTCCGCGTCGGTCACATGCACGTCGGACTGGTGCGCGGTACCTTGCAGGTTCTTGGAGGAATCCTTCTGCAGCAGCACACCCTTGTAGGTGATGGTGCCGTCGATGGAATCGGAGACGCCGTACCTCACATGGTAGTTCGGGGAGTTGGCGTCGTCGCACGACCAGGTCCAGTGGTACTTGCCGTCGCGGTAGGCGACGACCACGGACTCGCGGAAGCCGTTCAGACCGTTGAGCTTCTTCACCGTACCGGCCTTGATGCTCACCATGTCGTCGTTGAGTTCGGCGATGGCGGGCGAACCGTTGCCGTACAGGATGTACGACTTGCCGGTGTTCGGGTCGGTGAAGATGGACGGGTCGATGGCCTGTCCAACGGTGACGCCTTCCATCGTGCGAGTGACCAGCGGTTGGTCGGCGGCCTTGTACGGGCCGGCCGGGTTGTCGGCCACGGCGACGCCGATGGCGGATGTACCGTTCGGCAACTTCGCGCAGTAGTAGAAGTAGTACTTGCCGTTCTTCTTCTCGATGGTCGGCGCCCACGCGGAGCCCACGGACCACGGGGAGATGGCGGTGTTCTCATCGCCATCGGTGGTCGGCTGGTGGTCCTTATTGACATCGAGGATCACGCCCTCGTCGGTCCAGTTCACCAAGTCGGTGGAGCTGAACGCATGGAAGTAGTTGCCGCTCCAGCCGGAGAAGCCGTCGGTGGTCGGGTAGATCCAGAACTTGCCGTCGAAGTAGTCGATGTCCGGGTCGGCGTACTGGCCGGGCAGTACCGGGTTGTTGCCCACGGTGACCTTCTTCAGCGTCCAGGTCTGCGGCGCACCGTCGCCCAAATCAACGACCAAAGTACGGTCCTTAGCCAGGTCGGCCGTACCACCATTGGTGAACGCCTGACCATCAAGGGTGAGCTTGATGGAGTCGTCGCTACGGTTGACAGACACCTTGACGGGCACCTTGGTCGCGCCGCCACGGCGGTTGAGCACGGTGGTGACGGTCTTCGTGGACCAGTCGAGGGTGGAACGGACCTGAGAGTGGTCGTCAGTGCCACGCAGCGAGTTCGGGTCGGACGGCACAGTGCCCACAGAAATACCCTGCAGAGCAATCGGGCTGGTCTTCTCGACTTCCTGAGCAGTGAGCGCGCGGTTCCACACGTTCACATTGTCGAACGAACCCTTGAAGTATGGGTCGTTGTAGAAGGACTTGCCCAAGTAGGCCAGCAGATCGTTACCCAAATCGGTGACCTTGTTCTTGGTCGCCTTGTTCTGAGCCACCTGCGCACCGTCAGAGTACACGGTCATCACGTTGTCGTCCAACGTGACCGTGACACGATGCCATGCGCCGTTGCCAGACAACGTAGCGTTAGCCGCGTCCTCCGCACCATACGAGTTGGTGGTGATGCGGCTGGCGAGCTCGCCGGAGTTGTTGTACTTCAGGAAGTAGTACTTGGTGGAGTTCTGGCCGAAAGCGAACGTGAACTGGTTTTTATTGATCTCCGACTTGACATCCATCTGCACAGTCAGCTTGTTACGGCCATCGAACAGGCCCTTCGGGAACTCGGCGTAGGTGCCGTCAGAGCCGTCGAGCTTAAGCACCTTGCCCTTTTCGGCATCCTCGGAGACCTTGGCGTTGCCGTTGAAGGTCAAGTCGTTGCTGTTCTCAGTGGTGTCGGTACCCTTGCTGTCTTCGAAGTCATACTCGGCAATCGGACCGGAGCCGTCTTCATCGGGTGTGACTGGCTCGGTGTCCTTGTTCTTATCGAATGCCTTCAGGATTGCGTTGTACTCGGTTTCAGTGACAGGCAGGATGGTGCCGTGACGCTTCTTGAGCGAACCGAAGTTCACATCAGAGGCAAAGCCCCAATCAGCCTTATCAGTGCTGCCTAAATCGGCAGAACGGTATGGGGTGTAACCCTTACCGGCTGAGTACTGGTCCCACATCAGACCGTAGAGCATCTTCTTGCCCGCATCACTGGTCTGCACGTCATCTTCATTGTAGAAGAACAGCTCCGGGCCTTCCAGCTGCGCACCGGTCAGACCGGTACCAGTCAGGTCACCGAATGTACCGACAAGCGTCCACTGGTTCGGATCACTGTCAGTGTTGTAGTAACCATTCGCAATTGTGTCACCAGTGGTGAGCGTTGTGGCATACGGATCCTTGCTACGCTCAACACCGAGGTACGTGTCACCGGACACACGATAGTAATAGCCGTCATCGGCCTTAATCATCGTGGTATCGATAACGGACTTGACTCGGTCGATCCACTTGACAGGCGTCGTGAAGTTCACGAAATCACGCGTGGTGGAGTAGTACATATTGGTGCGATCGCCGGACTTGTTGTCCGCGTCGGAAGCAGTGGCCCAGTACACCATGTACTGCTTGTTCACATCATCCCAGTAGGCTTCCGGAGCCCAAGCCATGCCGGCTCCCGGAATCTGAGAGGCAACGTCAACGGCGCGCGGTTCGCTCCAGTTGACGAAGTCATGCGACTCCCACACGATTAGGTTGGTGCTGCCATTGGTGGTAGCGGTGGCCGCGCCCCAACCGCCACGGTTATGGATGCTCAGCTCGGTAGCGATGAGGTAGACGGTGTCGCCTTCCGGAGAGCGGACCAGATACGGGTCGCGCACGCCGTTGTCCTTACCACGAGAGTTGCCGGTCTGGCTGTTGTTCCAGCTGAGTACCGGATCGCCGGACTCGCGGGTGTCATGCCAGCTCAGGCCATCCTTGCTGGTGGCGAAGTACATCTGCTCGTCGGTAGCGCTACCTTCGGTGCCGGTGAAGTGCGCAAACAGATAGTCCGTGGTCTTCGGCTGTTCGACGGCGGCCTTGACGGTCAGCTCGAATTCCTTGGTTTCCGTGTTGCCGTCAGCATCGGTAATGGTGGCAGTGAGCGTCACCTTGGCGTCGGCCTTCTGGCGAGTGACGACACCAGCTGCGATGTCGCCATCTGCAGCATCAGTAATGACCTTTGCGTTGCTGGATTTCCACGTAATCGCGGAACCATTAACCGAACCCTTGGCTGGAAGTGTGATGTCGGAATACGCATCGGTGCTGCCGTTGTTAATGGTCAGCGCGTTAGCGTCGGCCTTGGCGGCATCGGACTTCGTGGAATCGTAGGCTTCCTTGATTTGGTCAGCAGTATGCGCAGAGCCGTAAATCTTGAGGTTGTCAAGTGCGCCGGTATAGTACTCGCCGTTCACCCAGTTGGCCTTGCCGATCTGCAGCACGCCGCCGTCTGCGCCGAGAATATCGGTGAGCTGAGCGAAGCTCGCGCCATCAGCCGGGGCTACGGTTGCGGCCTGCTCACCGTCAATGTACAGCGTGGAAGCGGCCTCGTCGATGACCAAATCGACGTGACGCCACTGGCTGGCGAGACCATCCTTGCTCACATTGCCGGTGGTGTCGCGCTTACCAGCGTTGTTGTAACGCTCAACGTTCACCGAAGTGGTGCGATCCATCACGCCGAGGTAACGCTCTTGCTGATAGGTCTGCGCATTCGTATTCGGTGCCGCAAATACCGACCAGCCCTGATTGGTGCTGGCGGACTTGGAATCGTACGAAATCGTGACCGCATCCAGGCCCTTGAGCACGGCAGAATCGTCCGACTTAGTCACATTCAGCCAGAATCCAGAACCGAGCCGAACTGCAGCAGTGCCGTCCTTGCTGGTAGCCACTGCGGCAGCACCGTTGATGGTCGCCTTGGTGCCGGCGGTGTCATCGACAATAGTGCCAGTAGCGCCTGCAGCGACGTTGTCGAAATCAAGACTGGCGAGCAGATCGCTGTCTGCCGCTGCCTTGGCATTTGATTTCAGGGCTGCTGCCAGCGCCCGCTGCGCGGCCGATGAATCGGTGGGATCCGATTCAACCGCATTTGCTGCTGGCGCCAACGCCATCAGCATCGGGACAGCTGCAAGAGCTGCCACCGCTTTCTTCCACTTACCCATGTGTCTCCTCTGATTGTGGGTTTTGGTTTTGTGTTCAGTTATGGATTGAAGATTGAAGTTATGGTGATACTAGGTGCTCCCTCTCCGTCCGCCAGAAGCCGACTGAGAGGGAGCATTTGGATCCGCTCAGGCGCGACGCTTGCGCCAGATAGTGAGAGAGATGCCGGCAACGGCGAGCACAACCACGGCACCACCAAGGCCGAGCACGGCGGCACCAGAGGACGGCAGACCGGAGTCCGCCCCCGTACCAGCGTTACCGTTATCGCCGCCTGCACCATCGCCGGAACCGTCGCCCGAACCGGGCTTACCAGGCTCGGTCTTGGCACTCACGGTCACCACGAACGACGTGGTGAGCTGATCGTTGGCCTTGAGCGCGACGGTGACGGTCTTGGTGCCCACAGCGGACATGTCCACGTCGCCGACCGTGTAGTCGGCGGCATCGAGCGTCTTCACCGTGCCGTCGGACATCGTCGCCTCGATCACAAGACCATCGGCGGAGAACTGCTCGCCCACCGTGTACTTGGTCTTTGTCGGCTCGCTCTTGACGCGGATGCCGGTGATGGACGGCTCAACCGGCGTATCGGGCTCGCCTACGGTCACCGTAATGGTCACCGTGCGGTTGGCCGGAGCGACCTCCTGATCCTTGGTCAGCGACATGTCGAGCATGCCGTTGGCGCGCACGTTCACGGCCTTGCCCCACGTATTGCGGTCCTGATCGAACAGGCCACCCGCCGCGGAACCGGAGTGAATTTCCGGGTAGGGGCGTGCGTGGTAGGCCATGACGATGTTGCCAGCCTCATCATGTGCAAGCGAGATGTGGCCGGGGCCGGCCTGCTTGCGCTCGTACGAGGCCTCATCCGCACCGTAGGTACCGGTGTAGGTGTCGTTGGTGTCGAACGACGGGAAGTCGGCCGTGGTCCAGCTCGACAGATCCTGCAGGTCGGCATTCTTGGCGGCACGCATCACGTTGGTGTTGTAATACTTATCCACCGTGGCACCCGCATAGGCAATGTAGACGTAGTCGCCATGCTCGAACATGAACGGTGCCTCTACGATTGCCTGATCAGAACCTTCAGAGTTGTCTCCGGGGGTAGGCGCATACTTGCCGTACTCGAACTGCTGGCTGGCCTGATAGATGTGCTCAAGGCTGCCATCCACCAGCGGAGTGACGCCATCGCCCATCTTTGCCTTGGCAAGGTACAGGCCTGCACTCTTCGGGAAGAGCCAGTAGCCTTGGGCCTTGCCGTTCTCCTCGCGCTCGAAGTACGTCACGTCGAATGCGGCGCCTTCCAGCACGGTCGGCTCGCCCCAGTTTTCGGCCTCGAGGAATCCGCCATCCTTGATGGACTGCTCGTCGCCGGTGTACGGGATGAGGATGGTGTTGTTGCACCAGCCACCGTTCGTGGACGAGGCACCCTTGTGGAAGCCGGCCACAATCCACCACTTGCCGTTGATCTTGTGGAACTCCTGGGCCCAAATGAACGCGCTCCAACCGTAGAACGAGTCGGGGTACTGGTCTTCGTGGCCCGGAGTGCCGTTCTCCGGCTTGATGATGATGTGTTCCTCAGCATCCTTCAGACCGTTGATGGTCTTGGCGCGCTTGAGACCGATGGAACGGTAGCCGTCCTTCTGGTTGTTGGTCGAATCAGTGGACTTCACCTCATAGGTGGAACCGGTGAGGTAGTAGTAGCCATCGTCTTCGTTGTAGAAGATGTCCGGATCGGCGCGAGCGTCGTTGTACATGGCCTCGGTGGTCTGCTGAACAGTGCCCTTGACCTCATACGTGCCGGCCTTTGAGGTGTCCACGGCGGCCAGATCATCGGCGTTCCAGTCGACGTTGAAGGTCTTCGTGGAGCCGTCGTTGTAGGTCATTGTGGCCTGCGTTCCGGAAACCGCTGCGGTGACGTCCTCGGCGGAAGCGCCGTTCTCCACGGTTGCGCCGCCCAGAGCCTTGACGCCGGTGTTTTGCAGATCGACATAGTTCTTGTAGAACGCATCGAATTCAGAGGAGCTCACAGCGAATGCGCGGGTCTGGCCTTCGCCGGCCCATGCGGGCAGACCTTCGGTCACGTCGCCCACACCCATCGCAACCGCGTCGGCCTTGAGCGTCTCGCCGACCGTTGCTTTGGCAGTCAGGTCGGAGAGCGTGGCCATACGGCCTTCGCCGCTCAGGCCATCGGTCCAGAAGACTTTGTAGCCCTTGGAGGCGGCATCATAGACGATGCGCGGGTTGGTGACGATGGAGTTGTCGGTCACGGTGATGGCGCGCTCGTTGGTGAACGTGGCACCGTCGCCCTTGCCATCCCACACGTAAATCGCACCGGTGGCGTTGTTCTGCGAGGAAACCACACCAAGGGTACCGTCCTCCGCACGGAAGAAAGCGGGTGAGCCCATCTGCGCATTCGGCTTGGCAGACTGCGAGCCGTCCCACTTGACCGACAGAATCGACTGCGAACGGTTCAGGGTCTCCCATTTGCTGCCATCGACGGCCTTGGCGGCCACGTACAGCGAGTCGGCGCGACGATCGTCGTTGTAGGCGAGCGGGTCGTACTTGGCACCGTTCTGGTCGGAGCGATCGACATCCTTGACGTAGGAAGCGATTTCGCCGCCGTTGTTGAGGATTTCGGATTCGGCGGTGATGGCCTTATCCACGCCGTCGATGGTGGCGGTGAGCTTGACCTTCACGGCCTTCTCGCCGGACTTCGGCTGCGTGACCTTGCCGTCTGCGGCTACGAGCTTCGCACCGTCGCCGGTCGCGGACCAAGTAACCGTCTTGCCCAGCACAGTGCTCGGCAGGTCGCCGGTGATTTGCGCCGGGATGGCGAGCGCGGCGGCGTAGTCGGTCTTCGCGCTTTCCACGCCAAGCTCGTCGTCGCTCAGGGCCTTGCCCCAGATCTTGAAGTTGTCGAGCAGACCGGAGAAGTACTCGCCGTTGCTCCAGTTGGCCTTGCCGATCTGCAGCACGCCGCCATCAGCACCGAGGATGTCGGCGAGCTTCTGGCCGTTGTTGTTCACGGCTACCAGCTTGGAGTCGATGTACAGCTTGGCGGTTGCGCCGGAAATCACGATATCGACGTGCTTCCAGTCGGCGTTCGTCTTGGTGTATGAGACGTTGCCGGAGGAATCGCGCTTGCCGTCGTTGTTGTTGTAGCGTTCGACGGTAATACCGGTGGTCTTGTCGAGCACGCCGACGTAGTGTTCCTTGCCGTACTCCTGCTTGGTGGCGTTGGAGGCGGCGAAGAAGGTCCAGCCAGTGTTGTTGGAGGCATCGGGCTTGACGTCGTAGCTGATGGTCACGTCGTTCTTGCCCTTAAGCAGAGCGTCGCCGTTCTTGGCGGTGACGTTGAGCCAGAAGTTCTTGCTGAGCTTCGCGGCCTTGCCGTCCTTGCCGTCGGCGAGCGTGGCGGTGCCCTGCGTGGTGCCCGTCGCGTTGCCGCCGTCAAAGGTCTTATCGCCATCATCGAACGTGAAGTCGGCAAGCAGATCCGGGTCGGTCGGCTCGGTTTCGCCGGTCACGGTCACCTTAGCGGTCACGGTGATGGCGGTGGAGCTGTATAGCGTGCGGTTCTTGTTGGCGGTTTCATTGTCCACAAAGCCACCGGTCTGCTTCCAGCTGTTGTTCGCGTTCGCACCGGAGTTGATGAGGTCGTCCTCGTCGGTCTTCGACTCGCCGGCGGCGTTCGTCCACTTCCAATGGTTCTCGTTGGCACCGATGGTGTCGACCGTGCCGGTGACGGTGTATTCGCCGGGCTTGGAGGTGTCGACGTTGGAAACGTCCCACGTCACGTCGCGCTTGGCAGTGCCGTAACCGTTGGCAAGAGTGACCTGCTGCGTCTTCGGCAGCTTGGCAGTGATGTCCGTATCGGCAGCACCCTTATCCACCGTCACATCCTCGGCCTTCAGGTCGGCGTTGTCGGAAGCCTTGGCGTCAGCCGCGCGGATCGCGTCGTACTGGGCCTTGGTGAGCGAGACCACGCCACCGTGCTTGGTGTTGGCGGTGAGGAAGTAATCGTCGGCCTTCAGGACGCTCCACGGATTCTCGGAATCGAGGTTGTCGGCTTCGAGTAGGTTGTAGCCGTAGCGGGCACCGGAGGCGACAGATCCATAGTTGTCGACGAACATGTACCACTTGTTTTCGCCGTTGACCTTGAAACCGTTGGCACCTTCCTGCGCGCTGCCGAGCGTGTGTCCGATGTTGGTCTGGCGCAACACCCAGCCCTTGGCCGGGTCGGTCGCGTACTGGCCCTGGTCGTTGGCACGCCACCAATCGGCACGATCGGTGTATTCCATGAAGATCACGCCGGAACCGGTGGTGCGGTATGTGCGGGAACCGTTCTGCAGCATCGTGGTGTCGATGGTGTTGCCACGGTTGTACTTGCTGTTAGGCACGAAGACGCCGCCAAACATGTAGGTCTCATTGGTGAAGTCCTTGGTGGCGGCCCACAGCACGTGAGTCACCTTCTTGCCGGGCTGACTGTTCTCGCCATCGTATTTGGCGGAGACAGACCAATACACAACGAATGCGCCGCCCTGCTGGTTCTTCGGGTTGTCCTTATCGGAACCGTTGAGCTGACCGTCGTCGTTGAGATCATAGAAGTTCGGCACCCACGTAGCCTCAGGAGCCCATGCCATGCCGATCTCGGAGATGGTCTTGCCGGTCACGGAATCGGTGAGCGTCTGGCTCTTGTTCGGATTGGCAGTGTACTTGTCGGCGGTGGCGGTCTCCAGTTCCGTCATGTCGTTGAAGTGAATGAGATCTTTGGACGACCACACATGCAACTTGGTGCTGTAACCTGTAGCCCACGTGCCCCAACCGGCATTATCGCTGCCGAACACACGCAAATCGGTGGCCAGCACGTAGTAGGTCTTCGACTCGGGGTTGTAGGCGATGAACGGATCGCGCACGCCGGTGGTGGATTCGTTGCTCACAAGAATCGGCTCGCCGCCGTTGAGCGTGTCCCACTGGGTGGCGTCATCACCGCGTGAGATGTCGAGGTAGACCTTTTCGGCGTAGCCCTTGTTGTTTTCGATGAAGTGGACCATCACGTAGCCGTAGGCGTCATCGGCCTTGACCTCGGTGACGGTGACCTTGAGCTCGGCGGTCTTGGCGGCGTCAGCTTCGGAAGCCGCTGTAATGGTGGCGGTGCCGGCCTTCACGCCGGTGACCTTGCCGTTGGCATCCACAGTAGCCACAGCAGGATTGTTGGATTCCCACGTCACTGTGGGATCGGCACCTTCAGGGGTGACGGTTGCGGACAGGGATGCGGAGTTGCCTTCCTTGAGACTCAGCTCGCCGTCCTTCACATTGGAACCGGAAATCTCGATTGCAGTAGGCGATGCGATGCCGAGATCGGCTGCGGAAAGCGCGGAGCCATAAATCATGAAATTATCAAGCAAACCGGTGAAGTATTCACCGTTGCCCCAGTTGCCTTTGCCGATTTGCAGCACACCACCTGAGCCGCCAAGAATACTCTTAAGATCCTCGCCGTTCACGTTGCTCGCCACGAACTTCTTATCGACATAGAGCTTCGCGGTCTTGCCGGAGATGACGAGATCGACATGCTTCCAAGCATCCTTCGTACCGGTGTTCTTGTCGATGGTGGCGATGTCGGATGCGCGGCCGTTGAGATAGCGTTCCACACGGGTCTTGTCGGTGCGGTCGAGCACACCGACGTAGGTGGGGGCGCTGCCGTTCACCGCACCGGCGGTCGGCGCGGCAAACACAGTCCACTGGCCACCGGTCGCAGCCGCCTTGCTGTCGTAGCTGATCGTCACATCATCAAGACCGTTGAGCAGTGCACTGCCATCGGACTTGGTCACGTTCAGCCAGAAACCGCTGCCGAGCTGGGCGGCCTTGCCGTTGTCGTCATCTTTTCCGTTGACGAGATCCACCGTGCCTTGCACGGTGGCCTTAGCGTCACCCTGAGCACTGGCGAATGCACCATCGTCCGGGTCGCTATTGAAATCGAAGCTGGCAATCGGGTCAGCCGTCGCTGTATTGGCCGCCGCCCTGACGTTCGCACTGGTCGTGGTCGTCTGCACCGCAGGCGTCGCGTCGTCGGCCACGGCGGTGATCGGCATGATCAACCCCGCGCCCAACGTCGACACCGCCGTCAGGCAGGCCGCCAATCGTGTAACTCTCCTCACTGAGTTTCCTTCCTTGGGTCCTTGCTTCTTTGCAATACTGTGATGGATCATCGTTGCGCCATCGCAATATTTGTTATCGAATTGTTATCGAGTGACACCCGGTCGCTCCTTTATCGACCGCTTCTCGCTCCTGCTTCCGCTTCGCCGGAGCCTCTTCGTTCGCCAGCGCGACCCACTTCCGCCCGAACGACGGCCACCGGAAATCCCTACGAACGACACCGTTCGTGAACAGGAGCACCGATGTGCAATCGCACAGGTTTCTGTAAGCACTCACAATTCTAATGTAAGCGTTCACCTAAATTTGAGCACGCTTTGAGCGACGACGCGAAAGCGGTAACGCACATGCTGATTCTGCCATACCTGAAATACCCGGCACCCCTCTTAAAACCGGTTTCATCTCCCCGAATGAACATTTACCCCTTCTCAGCACCCCACAACAAACAAAATCGCACATCATCTGTGTGCAATATTGGCTTGTTGAGCCGCGTGGCCTGCATGTCCGCGTTATCCAGTTCACGGGATCACGCTGGTAAATCCCGTGAACTGAAGACATGTGCAATCGCACACGCAAAAGATTGGAATCAAGCCGAACTCGATGGCCGGCCATGTGCATTTCTGTAAGTTTCTGGTTCACGGGATTTTCAGCCGAAATCCCGTGAACCAGAAACGGCTCCGTACCGAGCGTATTTCCGAGTTGTAGGGCACGCGCCCGGGTACTCGCCACTCCCAGAGCCGATCAACCACCCGAAAATGGCGGAATACCAACGGGCTCTCATCGGCCGCAACGGCCAATACTTCAGCCATTGCCCTACAACTCGGAAATACACCTCCACACGGGCCGATTTCGCGATTGGAGGCTTACGCCGCTCAGGCCTGGCGCTTGCGCTGGAGGGTCAGGGCGATGCCGGCGGCAGCGAGCGCCACGGCCACGCCGCTGAGGCCGAGTACGGCGGCACCGGTCTTAGACAGACCGAGCTTGTTGCCCGTCTTATCACCAGTAGCACCAGCGTCAATGCTCGAGCCGTCGCCCGGCTTAGTCGAATCGCTCGAGCCATCGCCCGAATCGGAACCGTCGACCTTCACCAACGCGGCCTGCGCCTTGTTCAACGCGGCGGTTGCGTCGTCGACGTCCTTCTGCGAAGCGTTCTCGTCGGCATAAACCTTCTCGGCGGAGGCCAACGCTGCGGCGAACGCCTTCCACGAGGCGGCGGTGTAGTCGGACTCGCGCAGCTGCTTGGCGGACGCGAGCGCCTTGGACAAGTCGGTCTTGTCGACCGTAACCGTGTCGTCGACCACCTTCACTGTCACGGAAACGGTCTTGGAGGCCAGCTCCTCGGAAGAGCTCATGTCGAACACCGGCATGCCGTCGGCGGCCCAGTGCACACGGCGCACGAACATGTCGCGGCCGGCAGCATTCACGGATCCGAGATTCTTCGTGGCATAGGCGTGGAACACGTAGATCTGGTTGCCATCTTCGTCCTCGCTCCACATGCCGTGACCGGTGCCGAGCTGCATCTCACCGTTGAACGGACCGGACTTCTGAATCGGGTAGTTGAGCACCGTCCAACTGGCCGGGTCGGTCAGGTCAGTACCGGAGGCATCCGCTACGGCCAGCCCAGTGGTGTATGTCTTACCCACGCCGGAACCGGAGAACATGAGGTACAGCTTGCCGTCGCGCAGGGTCACGTTCGGACCTTCGGCTATGGCGGCGTTCCACGCATACTCCGGGGTGACGATGCGCACCGGGGAGCTGGTCACATGGGCCGGGTCCTTCGGATCCATCGTGGCGATGTAGGTGGCGCCGAGCTGCTGCCAGGCGTAGTAGGACCTGCCGTCGGCATCCTGGAAATAGGTCATGTCGAGCGACATGCCCACTCCGCCGGACGCGGTGGCTGCGAGCTGCTTGTTACCGTTGAGCAGCGAGGCGTCATTGCGGTAGATCGGTGTCGGCACAGTCCAGTTATCGGGGTCGGTCGGGTCGAGGTCATGACCGTCGGCATCCTGCTTGAGCTGCATGTACACCGACTTGCCGTTGGACCATGTGTTGCCGTATCCGGCCATGAACAGAATCGTGAGCCTACCATCAATCTCATGAATTTCTGGAGCCCAGAAGCTGTGCATGATGGCATTACCCTCGGAGTCCTTGTCGCCAGCCTTGAGCAGCGACACCTCCTTGTTGTTGTAGCCGTTCGACTGAATCAGGGCATTCGGGTTGCCCGGCTCGTCGGCGAGACCGGAAATCGTGTCGGCCATGCGGAACGGCATGTGGGGCGAACCATGCTGCCAAGTGACATCACCTTGGATGTCGTTGGAAGCGATCATCAGGAACTTGGTTTCGGTGACTTCCTTGCCGTCGACCTCATGCGTCCACTGCCACTTATACACCGATGGATCGGCGCGGTCCTCGGCGAACGGAATCTGGTATTCGGTCTGCTTGACGGTGCCGGTGACAGTGTAATCACTCACCTTCGTCAGATCTATACCCTCAGTGTTCCATGAGGAAATCGGCAGGGAGCCGGTAGAACCGTCGGAGTAAGTGAGGTCCACGTTCTTCGGCAGTTGCGCGGTCACCTCATCGATTGAGGCGCCCTTCTTGACGGTGATGTCAGTGAGATTGCTCGTGCCGGTGTTCTCAGAGCGGCCGTAACGGGTGTTGAGCGCCTTCACCGTGGCCTCGTCCACCGCGATGGTGGCACCGGAGCGGAAGTTCGCGATGCCCTGTACACCGTCGGCGGCGAGTACGCCGGACTTGGCGACGGAACCGTACAGTACGCTGCCGTGCTTGGATGTGGAGCCCTTGAGCGAATCGAACGTGGTGTACTTGGCCACGCCGTTGTCATCGGCCCAGCCGACAACATACTGCTTGCTGGCGGTGTCGTACACGGCGTACGGAGCGTTGACGCCGTTGGTCTCGCCAAGGTCGACGATGGAACCGGAGTTCTCCTGTTCGCTATAGGTGAGCAGGTCTTCGGAGGTGGCGATGAGCACGCTGGACTTCGCGGTGGAGTCACCGGTGGCGGTGCCGCGGTTGGTACGCACGGAAATCACGCCATAGGTGCCGTCGGCCATGCGGAGCAGGCTCGGATCCTTGAGACTGCGGTAATCATTGCCGTCGAGGTTCTCGTTGAGATTCTGCGCCTTCGGCGAACGTGCGAAGAAGATACCGTAATTCTCGTTGTACGGGGTGTACGAACCGTCAGCGTTCTGCAACGCGAGGTGCATGCTGTAGGCGATGTCGCCGTTGTTGGCCTCATTCTCGCCGGTGGCGTTGCGATCGTAGGCGGCGATGGTCGCGGACTTCGCGGCGGGCAGCACCTTTACGGTGAAGGCCTTGGTAATGGGCTCGATGCCGGCGAGACCGTTCTTGGAGAACTCGACGGTGATGGTACCGGTCGTGGCCTCGTCGCCATCGATGGTGATCTTGCCATCCTCGACGGCTACGTCCTTAGTGGACGTAACCGTGACGGTAGTGCCATTCACAGCCGCCGGGAGGGCGTCTCCGGAACGCACGACGGACGGGATCACGTAGCCGGCCGCGGCTTCCTTGAGCTGTTCAGCGGCAGTTTTCGTGGTCGGGTTGACTGTGACCGTGAATTCCTTCGTAGCGGTCTGGCCACGGATCGTGACGGCGGCGGTCAGCGTGACAGTCTTGGCTGCCTCGCCCTTGGCGGGCTGGTTGACTGTGCCGTCAGTCGCGATGACGCTGCTATCGGAGGACGCCCACGTCACGCCGTTCGCAGTGGGCAACGAAATGAACGGATCGTCGACCGTCGTGGGGATGGTGATGCCATTCAGCACGGAACCGGTGAGTTCACTGGCATGAATTGAGGCATCGGCAGTGCTGATTGCAGCGATCTGACTGGCGGTGAGCGCGGCATCGTATACGCGGAAGTTCGAGACCGCACCCTTGAACAGGTTGTCGGGCCACGGCGAACGTGCGATGGCATTGAGCGACTGGTCCTTGACGCTGGACAGTTTGGCCGGCACGGTGCCGGATGCCACCTGCGTGCCGTCGATGTACAGTTTCGCGGCGGCGCCATCAATGGTGGCGGTCACCGACAACCATTGGTCGGCCTTGGCCACGCAGGAGCTGGACTGCACGAGCGTCTCCGTACCGCCCGATTTCAGGCCGACGAGCGGGTTACGCGAACTGCCGCAGTTGAGCGTGGCGAAGAAATATTCCGTATCGGAGCTGTCGTTACCGATGTTCCACAGGAAATGGAAAGCATTGAGCATGCTGGAATCCGCTTTGACCTCCAACTGCACCGTGGCGGCGTCCTTGCCGGACAGCAGATTCGAGGGCAGCTTGACCCAGTCGCCGGTGCCGGTCTTGGCACCGCCGGAAAGGGTGAGGGCATCATCGGCCCAAAGCGAGTCGGCGGAGTTCTGTACTTCGGCCGCGCCAAGCGTAGCGTTCGGCGCACTGTTGGCCACGGTCTTGCCGTCACTTGGCTTCGTGGTGAAGTCGTAGGCGGCGATGAGATTATTGGTCGGAACGGTATCGGCCGCGACCGCCGTGGTCGCGCCGATTCCCATGCCGGCGAGCGCCATCGGCACTGCCAGCATCGCGCCGAGCAGGCGTTTGCCTATCGATGGTTTGGTTGTCATTGGTTTCCTCTTTGCGCGCGGTGATACTGCTTGTCGCGCAGCAGATCTAGATGTTGAGTGGTGAAGTTCGGTAATGGCTATTGGAGCTATGGGGCTATAGAGCCTATGCGTCCGAAGCGTCGTCGGACGAACGTGCGATACGCCCCTCTGATGGGGCCGCGCCATGAAGCAAACAATCCAGTAGGCTGCTTGCTTCACAGCTCGACTCATCCAGAAGGGGCTTGGTCTACGCTGCAAACAGTTCAGGCGCGGCGCTTGCGGAAGGCGTAGGCGGCGCCGGCGGCGGCGAGCAGTATGACCGCGGTGATACCCACACCGAACACCGAGGCGCCGGTGTTGGACAGAGCGCTGCCCGGCTTGGCGGCGGGCTTTTGCGTGCCGTCATCCTTGCCATCGGTCTTGCCGGAATCGCCGGACTTCTTGACCAGCTTGTCGACGGCGGACTGGAGCCGAGACAGCGCCTTGTCCACTTCCTGCTGGTCGGTGGAGTTCTGCAACACCTGCTGCGCGTCGGCGAGCGCGACGGCGAAAGCATCCCAACCAGACTGGTAATCAGCCTTGTTATAGCCCTTCACCTTATCGACAAGCGCCTGCAACTTGGACTTGTCCAGCGTGGAGCCGGGCTCGGCGGCCTTGATGGTGAACGTTGCCGAGACAGTACCGGAGTACTTGCCAGCGCCGGTTACGGTCACTGTGGCAGTGCCAGGTTCGACGTTGTTCGTATAGGCCACCGTGTAGTCGGCGCCTTCCTTGAGCGTCGCGCCATCGAGTACAACGGTCACGGCTGGTTCCTTGGCAGCGCCGTCTGCGGTGAACTCGTTGGGTTCGACGGTGACGGTCGCCTTGGAGAGGTCGATGCCGTTCACAATGACGGTAGCCTCAACCGGCATACGGGAATCGTCTTGGGTGATGCCCTTGACGGTGAAGGTGCCGGTCTTGGCGTAGAAAGATGCGTCAATGGCATCCCACTCAACTGCAACGTCAGAAACGGAACCGTCCGCATGAGTCAGATGCGCGGTCTCCGGCAGCGTCGGAGCCACACCAACCGTTGTCTCGGCAGACAGCGCGTCAACGGACTTCACAGCCACAGCCGGGGCGTATGCCTCCAGCACCTTCTGGTACTGGGCGCGGGTCACGGGCAGCACAGTGCCGTGGCGCGGCTTGCCGCCATCGGAATTGGTCGGGAAGTTCACCTCAGGCATCTTATTGCCGATAACGGTCCACTGACCGCTGGCGATATCCTCAGTCGCCATCGGCACATAGTGGTTTGGACCTTGATGATAGCTCGGCTGGTCGGCGAACAGGTAGTACTGGTAGCCGTTCACGTCGCCATCGTTGGCCTTGAATAGCGATGGACCTTCGCCGGAAGTGAAGGTTTTACCGTAACCGTTAGCCTGGCCTTTACCGATGTTCGTGGCAACTTCGCTCCATGCACTACCCTTAAGCGCATCGGCGTAGTTCTTCACGCCGGCACCACCAATTGCGGCAGTCAAATCTGTGGACTTCTCCTGACGCAAAGACATCGTGTTTTCATCTTTGTAGATGCGGTAGTAGGTATCCCCTACCTTTTGCACGGTCACATCGATGGATCCACTGCCTGCACCACCTCGGCGATCAACGTCAATCCACACTGTCGGGTCGGAGAAGTTGACGAAGTCATCGGTGGTGACGTACACCATGCGGTTGTAGGTCAGCTGCTTGCGGCTGTTCTCGTCGGTGTTGTCGTACAGGTTCGAGGCCCAATAGACCACGTACTTGCCGATTTCCTCGTCGTAGTAGGCCTCAGGCGCCCAAGTGTTGCCTGCGTAATCAGAGCTCACCTTGACGTGGCTTTGCTTGGACCAGTTGACCAGATCGTCGGACTTCCAAATCTCAATGTACTTGGAACCGTTAGCCTGTGCACCAGCAAAGCCATTCAGCCCGTTGAGGGGAGCACGACCGTCAATCTTCAGATCGGTAGCAAGCATGTAGAACTTGTCACCATCCTTGGACTTCATGATGAACGGATCGCGCAAACCCTTCTCGCCAAACTCGGAAGTGAGCAGCGGAGTGCCATTGTTCAGCGTGTTCCAGTCGAGCGCATCGTTGCCCTTGGAAGCCGCGAGGCTGATTTTCTCGCCGCCCACGCCCTCACCGGTGAAGAACGCCCACACGTAGGCCTCGTCCTTCTCTTCGGCGGCAGGTATCGGCTGAATGGTGACGGTGAAGGTCTTCGTTTCGGTGGCGGTATCGTACTTGGCAGTGGCTTTGAGCGTCACAGTGGCGGCATCGCTACCGGCGGCAGGGCGCTTAACAGTGACCGTTCGAGATTTGTCGTTCACGCCTTCGCCTAGTGTGGCGATATCCTTGCCACCGGTCACTTCCCACGAGATGGTCGAACCATTGTTGCCCTTGGTGGGCACGGAGAAGTTGCTACGGATGTCGTCGGAGTCCTCGATGGTGACGGCGTCAAGGTCGGCCTTGGCTTGCTCGGCATCGGAGAGCTGCTTCGGCACGAGGACCGTGTAGGCGGCGGTTTTGGCGTTGTTGCCAAACGTGGCGGTGAGGGTCACCTCGGCATCAGCTGCGGTTGCGGCCGGACGAGTGACTGTGGCCTTGCCGGTAGCGTTGTCAACGGCGATAGCTGCGTTGTCCGACTTCCACGCGATGCTCACGCCAGCGGCGCTGGTCGGCAGCGCGAAGTCCTCGGTAGCGGATGCGGGCACAGCGGCCTTGACAGCGGCCTCGGCCTTGTCGAGCACCTGAGCGTCATACAGCTTGGTCACGTCTGCGGCGCTGATGGCAGTGTCGTATACGGCGTAATCGTCCACGTCGAGCTTGGAGTTCGGGTCAGCGTAGGAGGACTTGCCAATGTAGGCGACGAGGTCGCCGTAATTGGTCAGGCCACCGGCCGGAATGGTGTAGGTGACGTCTCCAACCTGCTTGCCGTTGAGGTAGAAGCTCATGGTGCTGTTGGTGCCGCTGATGACGGTGGTGTACAGAGCCAAATCGCTGGTGGCCTTGGTGCCGGTGGTGGCGGCGTTCGTCGATCCAGGGCCGACTTCGGTGCCCCACGGGCTGTTATTCGGGTCGGCCGCAGTGGCATTGGTCATTACGGATTTCGCGTAGCCACTCGGGTTGGCCGGGTTGAGCAGCCAGTAGCCGTTGGCCGGATAATTGCCGGTCTTGGCCGCGCCGATGTACGCGGCGGCGGTATTGCCGTTGCCGTAATTGTTCTTGAGCCAGATGGAGACGGTAACGTCCTTCTTACCGGCGATGGCCGTGGTCGGCACGCTAATGGTTTGCGAGCCGGTCAGGCTGATCTGGCCATTGGCCACCGTGGCGTCGCCAGATAGGGTGGCATCGCTGTTGGCCGCGCTGCCCTCGTTGGCGATGGTCTTGGACGTCAGTGCGTTACCGAATGAATAGTGGATGATCGGACTGGCATCGATTGGCGATGCGCTCTCGGCACTGGCCGTCATCGGCAGCACCAGACCAGCGAGCAGTGTTGCCACGCCGACCGTGAGTCCGGTTGCCTTTCGCATCAGCTTTCCCATGTTTCTCCTCATTGATAGGGTTGATTGTGGTTGCGCTTTCAGTTATGGAGCGAAGTTTTGTGGCCGCCCTCTGATGAGCTGAGCCGTGAAGAAAACGCCAGAGTCGTTTTTAGGCGAAGGCGAACGACAGTGAGCAAATATGAAGCCAGCTGAAAGCTGGTCCTTAATTGCGTTCGAGGTGGCCGCCGTTAGGCAGTCGGGGGAGAGACCTGCGGCGGCAGCCGCGGGATACAGAATCGGCCGAAGGCCATGCCGTTCTTTCGGTGGCTTCGCCGCGGTCTCTCCCCCAGTCAGCCTTCGGCTGACAGCCCCCCCCCTCGTCAGAGGGGGGCTTGGTTGCCGTAGCAGCTCAGGCGCGACGCTTGCGCCAGAGGGTTAGGGAGATGCCGGCGATGGCGAGTGCTACCACGGCACCACCCAGGCCGAGCACGGCCGTACCGGTATTGCTCAGCGCGCTGCCGGGCTTGTTGACGTTGGTCTTGTCGCCGGTGGTCGGGGTAGTCGGCTTATTGCCGTCGCCCTTATCTCCGTCACCTTCGCCCGGATTGGTCGGAGCCTTCTGCAGGGCTTCGATTGCGGTCTTAAGGTCGGCTGCGGCGGTATCGACCTCGCCCTGATTCTCAGCGGCGAGCGCGGCCTTGGCAGTCTTCAGCGCGGCGGCAAGCTTGGCCCAGGAATCGGCCGTGTAGTCGGATTCCTTGAGCGCTTCGGCGGCGGCGATCTGCTTGTTGAGCTCAGCCAAATCGACCTTGCCCTGTTCAATGCCGTCAACCGTAGTATCGGATGGATTGACCAAACCATCGGTGTAGCCGTCGTAAGCAACCGCAACAGTGCCAGAGACGCTGGCCGGGAGGGTCACAGTGGCCTTGCCTTCGGCGTCGAGCTTCACGGTCTTGGACCAGTCGCCAGCAGAGAACTTCACCGAACCGGCGAGCGTGCCCTTATCGGCGGCGGTCACCGTGGCGGTGAGCTCGCGGGTGCCGGCGTTGTACACGGCCTTGGTGGTGGAGTCAACAGCCTCGATGTGCGTCGGGTTGGCAGCGGTCCAGGACTTCGTCACCTTGAGCACAGACTCAGGCACGTTCACGAACGCACCGTGACGCACCTTGTCCGGCAGACCGCCGTTAGCACCCTGAGTGATGTAGCCCTGAGCGCCCGGCTCGGCTTTGACCGGCTTCTTTTCGTTGTTGAAGTCCGGGTAACGCTTGGTCATCGGGTTGTCCCACGTGGTCTTGGAAAGCTCGGCACCCGTGGTCATAAATGCACGGTAGGCGAAGTTGTCGGACAGCAGAATGTAGCCGTCGTCGTCCTTCGTGTTGAGTTCGTCATCCTTGTTGAGCTTGATGGTCTCTGGTCCTTCGAACGGCAGCAACGCCTGCTCGAGCAGCTGCCAACCGGTGTTCGGGTCCTGACCCGGAGATGCCTCGGTGGTCGGTGCAGTCAGCACCTTGGAACGCTCAAGGAAGATGCTCTTACCAGTGGTGATGTAATCGCCAGCGGCACCGCCCTGCTCATTCTTGGTGAATCGGTAGTAGTAGCCACCGATCTTACGCACGGTGGAATCAATGCGCGAGTAGCCGGTGTCCTGCCACATCTGCGGCTCGGTGAAGTTCACGAAGTCGCGGGTGATGGCGTAACGCACCTGAGCATAGGAGCTATTGCCGGTTTTGTCGTTCTTGACCGGAGTGGTACGGGTGTCATCAGTGAACATGCGGGAAGAGAAGAACACCACGTAAGCGTTCAGGTCATCATCCCAGTAAGCTTCCGGCGCCCAGGTCATACCGGCGTTCGGCGTGTTGATGGTGATGCCGCCGTTGCCGTCGCCGTTGGTACGGGTCCAGTTCATCATATCGGTGGACTCGTAGACCTCAACTTTCCGAGAACCGTTAACCTGGTTCTGGCTCCAGCCCATTGACGAGACCTTGAGATCAGTGGCAATCAGGTAGTACTTGTCGCCTTCGTGGGAACGCAGCACGAACATGTCACGCAAGCCACCCGTGTCTGCATCATTGGTAAGTACCGCCTGGCCATTGTTGCGAGTCTTAAACGTGAAGAAATCGTTCTTCTCAGTGGAAGCCACCCAGGCCTTTTCTCCACCGTTGCTGTCGCTCTCAAAAGTGACGGCCGCATAGCCGGTGTCAGGCGCGATGCGGGTCTTCTCCTTGACAGTGACCTCGATGGTCTTGGTGACCTTCTCACCGCCGTTGTAGGAAGCGGTGGCGGTCAGCGTAACCGGCTTGGAATCACCGTCGCCGTAGGCCGGACGATTGATGATGCCAGCACCACGATACGGGTCATCGGCACCAGTGGTCTTGTTTTCGTACTTCTCGTTAGTGGACGTAATGAGCTTCTCGTCCGAGGACTTCCACGTAATCGCCGAGCCGTTCTTGGTGCCCTTGGCGACTAGCGGCAGATTCTCGGCCGCCGGAACTTTCAGCGCAGCAATCGCGGCATCGAGGTCGGCTGCGGCGGCGTTCTGGGCGTTCATCGGCTCAACGGTGACGGGCAGTTCGGCCTTCACACCACCCAGCTCAGTGGTGGCGGTGATGGTGGCAGTACCAGCCTTGACGCCGGTTACAGTACCGTCTGCGGCGACCTTGGCCACGGACTCATCGGAGGAGGACCAGGTGACGTTCTTGCTCACGGCGTCGTCCGGAGTGACGGTGGCGGTGAGCTTGGTGGAGTCCTTCTCAATCAGGGTGAGCTTGTTGTTCACCACACCGGTACCGGAAATCGCAACGGCGGTCGGCATGGTCAGGTCAGCGCCCCTGTAGACCTTGATATCATCCATTGCACCATTCCAGTACTCATCGACGGAGTAGAACGACTTGCCGATGTAGGCGGTGGTCGCACCGAGATCGCTCATCTTGATGCCGGTGTTGGCCTTGAAAATGATCAGGGCATTGTTGCGGAACACGGCAAGGTTGGTGCCGTCCACGACAATCTTGTAATCGGCCCAGCTGTTGTCGTTGCCGGAAACGGTGACCTTGGATCCCTGTTCGTTACCCCAGTTGTTGTTGGAGATAACGCCCTTGATGGCGGTCTTGCTGTTGTAGAACATCAGGTACTTGTTGGCGTTGGCCTGATCGGTGGTGTTGGCGTCGTTCGAGCCGTTCTTGCCGACGATGAACGAGAAGAACTTGCCGCTGTCGTCGTGACGAGTCTTGGACGCGAACTCCAGAGTGAAGGAGTCGCCCGCATCCTTGAACAGCTGGTCATCGATCTGGGCGTACTGGCCATCGCCGCGCAGTGAGAGCGCCTCGTTGTTGCTGCGGTCACCGTACCGTTCGATCTTGGCGCCGTCCTTCAGCGTCAGGTTGTACTTGCCGGTCGAATCGGCAATCGCGCTGTTCGTGGTGCCGTTTTTGCCCGTGAAGTCCCAGCTGGCGAGCAGCGTCGGTTCAGCAGCCTTAGTAGTCTGCACTGTCGCGGTATCGGTTGTCTGTGGTTGGGAATCTTCCGATTCCATGGCATACGTCGTCGGAACTACTGCCACCATCGTTGATATTGCAATCAACGATGCTGCCATCTTCTTCCAATGCTTCACCGCATCTCTCCTTGTCCTTTGCCTCGACCCACTTGTCGAGTGTCTCGTTCGCCTCTACGTGAACGCAAACATTATTTGCAATGATACCATTACGGCACTGAGACTCAGTGTGCCAGATTCCTTATGTATATAAGCACTTACAGGGGGGCAACCGCCCAGCCCGAACACTCCCCGTATGCCAAAAGCCCCCTTCCAAGCCAATCACTAATACCCCTCAATCGGCACCCCGCTCCGCCAGCCGCCCCAAACTGTTATCAATTTGTTATCTTTACCGCGCTTGCGTGGACAGAGAACGCTCAGACCTCGAAGATCGCCGCATATTCGCGAGAGAACCCGCCTAGTCAATGAGATATGGCTTGAAGACACGCTCGGTAACGGGGATATGGAGCATCAGCATGGTGCCGTAACCAAGGATCACCAGGAGGAACAGTCCACCGGGCATGTAGAACCAGCTGGCCACCAGCAGCGCCACGAACACGGCATCCACGATGACCAGGGCCACGGTCATCGCGATGTGGGAGATGCCGAAGATGAAGGCGTTCTTCAAGGTGCCGGCCACGGTGTTCTCGAAGCGTGCCTGAAGCGCGAACACCCACTCGAAACCGATAAGCCAGAGGATGGTCAGCGCGAATTTGATGATGAGCAGCGGCGTGATCTGCAGGACGATCCATGACCAGACCAGTGCAATCAGCGCCACCAAGAACGGCAGCCACAGCAGTGTGGCTTTGATGAAGTTGGTTTTGAATGACTTGAAGTAGTTGGCGGTTACGCCTTTGCCCTCGCCCTCGATGGAGCGGCGGCAAGCATCATGGCCGGCGGTCAGGGCCGCACCGATGGTGATGATCGGAATCGAAGTGACCAGCATCAGAATGTTGATCCATACGCCGTCAACAAGATTGCTCCACGCGCGCATGAATTTCGAGTCCGGTGCCAGCCAGTTCATCAACTACTCCTTGTACAGCTTTTGGCTCCCCTCAGGGAGGGGAGCCAAATTGTCGGGCTCAACCCTTGACCGCTCCCGCCATGACACCAGAGACTATATACTTCTGGCATACCAAGTAGAAGACGATGATGGGGATGATGGCCAGCACCAGGCAGGCCATCATGGCGCCCATATCCACGGAACCGTAGCCTCCCTTGAGGTATTGCACGGCGACCGAGACGGTCTTGTACTTGCCGAGGTCGAGCGTCAGGTACGGCAGCAGGTAGTCGTTCCAGATCCACATGGCTTCGAGGATGGCCACCGAGACGATCGACGGCTTCATAATCGGCACCACGATCTGGAAGAAGATGCGCGGCACTGACGCGCCGTCGATCATGGCGGACTCCTCAAGCTCCTGCGGGATGCCCTTGATCACGCCAGTGAAGATGAACACGGCCAGACCGGCACCGAAACCGAGGTACACGATGCACAGGCCCCACGGGGTATTGAGCTTCAGCATGTCGGCGATCTTGGAGAGGGTGAACATCACCATCTGGAACGGCACGATCATATTGAACAGGAACAGGGTGTAGAGCAGCTTCGCGGCCCAGTTGTTCACGCGCACGATCCACCATGCGCACATCGAGGTGCACACCAGAATCAGCGCCACCGAGCCGACGGTGATAAGCAACGTCCAGCCGAAGGAGGCGAAGAACTGCGTGGTCTCGATGCCGCGCACATAGTTCTCAAGTCCCACGAACGCCTTGCCGGCAGGCAGGGAGAACGCGTTCTTGGAGATGTACGCCTTCTGCTTGAAGGAGTTGATCAGCACCAGGACGATCGGGAAAATCCAGAACAGGGAGACAACGGCAAACAGCACGGTCCATAATGCGCCATGCTTCACAGGCTTGTTCTCGTTCATCAGGCTGCCACCTCCTTGCTCGTGGTGAGCTTGTTCTGAATCAGGGCGATGACCGCGACCAGGATGAAGAACAGCACGGCCTTCGCCTGGCCGACGCCTTCCCAGCCCATACGGCCGTAGAAGGTGCGGGTGATGTTCAGCGCCAGACCTTCAGACATGTTGCTCGGCGCACCGTTGGTCAATGCGAGGTTCTGATCGTAGAGCTTGAAACCGTTGGTCACGGTCAGGAAGGAGCACACGGTGATGGACGGCATCATCAGCGGGATGATGATGCGGAACATGGTCTGCCGTCCGTTGGCGCCGTCCACGGCCGCGGCCTCCAGCACATCGGTGGGCAGGGCTTGCAGGCCGGCGATGTAGATGATCATCATGTAGCCGATCTGCTGCCAGCACACCAGGATGACCAAGCCCCAGAACCCGTAGGACGCCTTATAGGTCAGGGCGCGGCCCCAGTGGGCCAGCACGCCGTTCAGGAGCAGCAGCCAGATGTAGCCCAGGATGATGCCGCCGATAAGGTTCGGCATGAAGAATACCGAGCGGAACAGCGTGGAGCCCTTGATCGCCTTGGTCAGCATGTAGGCGATGGCGAAGGCGATCACGTTGATCACGATGGTGGTCACGATGGTGAACGCGGTGGAGAAGCCGAGCGCGTGCAGGAATTCCTTGTCTTTCAACGCTTTGCCATAGTTCTTAAGCCCCACCCATTCACCGTCGGTAACGGTGGTGAATTCGCAGAAGCTTAAGTAGACGCCCATGATGAAGGGCACCAGGAACCCGATGATGAATGCGGCGAATGTGGGGAGCGCGAACAGCGCCCACCATCTGCGTATCGCCTTGCCAGCCATGCTGATCATGACTTTTCCTCCTCCTTGAGTCCGCTGCGTTGTGACACTGCATCGTGCGCCGGCTGCGGAGTTCAACTCAATGCGAGCTTGCCGATCGAGAACCGCATGCACGGCCTGTTCTCGTTCAAGCCTATGTTCATAGTAAACGTCGAATCATTATATGTCAAACGTTGTCATTTTAGGCGTTTCAAGTTCGAGCACACTCCGGCTCCAGCAATCTTCTTTCACCTAAGATAATGGCTATATAAAGCCAATCTAACGCCGACATAGACACTTTGCAAACGTTTGTAATACAATCGTTGTCATCGCCGCAGATCAATCAATCAGCATGTACACTGGAGTCAGTTGTGCATGTGTATTGCGATTTTCCATTCAACGCAAGGGGGCTGCAATGGCTACGAGCATTCAGGATGTCGCCCGCGAGGCCGGCGTCTCCATCTCCACCGTCTCACGTTCCTTCACCAGGCCGGATCTGGTGTCGGCCAAGACCCGCGAGCGCGTGCTCGCCATCGCCGACAAACTCAATTTCTCACTCTCCCGCTCGGCTGCGGCCCTGAAATCCGGCCGCTCCCTGCGCATCGCAGTACTGATGAGCGGCCATATCCGCCTGTGGTTCACCGCCTCGGTCATCGAGGGGCTCAACGAGGTGCTGCACACGCAGGGCTACGATATTTCGGTATTCCAGATTTCCAGCATCGAGGAGCGCAAGGAATTCTTCGAGATGTTGCCGGTACGCCGTAACGCCGATGCCGTGATTGTGGCGTCTTTCGATATCGACAACAACGAAATCGCGCAACTGGCTTCGGTCGGCGTGCCGATCGTCGGCATCAATTCAGTCGAACCCGAAGCCCGCGGCTTTACCGCCGCCGTCAATATCGACGATGTGCAGGGCTCCACGCTGGCCGCCCGCCATCTTATCAATCTCGGACATCGCCGCATCACCTACATCAGCACCAATCGCGAGGTGTCGCTGAGCTTCTCCGTGCAAAGCCGATTCGACTCATTCACCGCCTGCTGCCGCAGGGAAGGCATCGAGCCGCAGGTTATCGTCTGCAAGGTCGATGACGATGGACGTTATGAAATCAGCGACGTGGTCAACCAACTCATAAGCCAAGACGAGATGCCCACCGCCATCGCATGCCAAGAGGATGGCATTGCTTTGCCGCTTATGTTCCAGCTGGAGCGCAATGGATTCTCCGTGCCCGGCGACGTCTCGTTGATCGGCTACGACGATAGTTTCTACACCGGCGATATCGGCCTGACCACCATCCGCCAGGATCCGGTGGAAATGGCCCGCGTGGCAGCCCGCATGACGCTCGATCTCATTGACGAAAAGCCGATTGAGCAACCCTACATCGTGTTCCCGGCCCAGCTGAAGGTCCGTTCCTCCACCTCCCGCGTTAAGTAGGCTCACACAACAAAGCCCACCATAGAAAAAGTGTGAGGCAACCGCACAATAACGCTCAATCGCACATTGTGGGAAATGGCGAAAAATCGCCAATCTATGGACACACAGTGTGTGATTGAGCGGGTGCGTGCCTCACACTTTTTTGCGGCGGACGATTTTGTGCGAGACTCAGCAATACAAAGCGGCGCCCCCGGAGAAGGAAATGGCAGGGGCGCCGCGGATTGTTACTTATCGGCTATGGGACTCTATGAGACTCAGTGCGAAGCCTCGTATTCGGAAGCCCAACCGTCCACGAAGGCGGTCTTGACGGCATCCCACTTGCCGGTGCCCTGCGCGCACTCGAGCAGTGCCTGGCCGACCTTGTTCTTCCACTCTTCGGACGGCATCATGGTGAAGTTCCAAGAAACCTGGGTCTTGCCGGACTTCTGATCCTCAACAGCGGCTTCAGTCAGCGGGTTGTCAAACTTGACATCATCGAAGGTCTTGAACGGGGTGGTGAAGCCCATGTCCTGAGAGATGGCCTTCTTGCCGGTGTCGGAGGTGATCACCCAGGAGAGGAAGTCCTCGGTGGCCTTCTTGTCGGCGTCGGAGGCCTTGTCGTTGATGCACCAGTAGTTCTCGGAACCAGTGGCCAAGCCCTGCTTCTCTTCACCCTTGACACCGGTGTAGATCGGCATCATGCCCACGGATTCGGCCTTCATGCCGGCCTTCTGCAGGTCGGTCCAAGCCCAGGTGCCGTTCTGATAGAAGGCAGCCTCGCCGAGCGCGAACTCGGAGTTCGCATCATCTCCGGTCTTGGCGCTCAGCTGGGTGGGGTCGGTGGTGGAGTCGGCGATGTACAGGTCGAAGATCTTCTTGTAGTTCGGCAGGTAGGTGCCCTTGATCTTGGCCGGCTGCTCGGTAACGTTGTCATCCTTGAACTCGTAGTAAAGCGGCAGATTGGCCAGGTGGGTCTTGAAGCGCCAGTCGGAGCTGGAGTCGAAGCCGGCGGAGGTGAACGCGCCCTTGATGCCGAGCTCGTCCTTGCGGGCCTGCATGTCGTCGGCCACGGCCTTCAGGGTGTCGAAGTTGTCGATTTCGTCCATGGACGTGGCCTTGGCGCCATCCAGCGCGAAGTACTTGTTGAGGATGTCCTTGTTGTAGATCAGGCCGTAGGTTTCCATCACGTACGGCACGCCGACCACCTTGTCGCCATCCTTCAGGGCCACATCCTGGTTGGCGAGCTCCTTGTACACATCCGTATTGGACATATCGGCGGTGTACTTCTTCCAGTTCTGGTAGCCGACCGGGCCGTTGACCTGGAACAAGGTCGGGGCTTCGGTTTTGGCGATTTCGGACTTCAGGGTCTGCTCGTAGGTACCGGAGGCCGCGGTCTGCACCTTGACCTCAACGCCCTTTTCCTTGGTGTATTCCTTGGCCAGAGCGGTCCACTGATCAGCCGCTTCCGGCTTGAAATTCAGGTAGTAGACCTTGCCCTTGGCGTCATCGCCGGAGGTCGAGCTTCCGCAGGCCGCCAAAGCGCCGAGGGACATCGCAGCGACAGCCGCCATCGCGACTGCTGACTTGACTGTACGATTCATCATCGAACCTTTCTCTTTCATCGTCGACCCGGCCGTCCCCGGTCAGGACAGGTACGCTAGCACGCACCTTTACGACTATCGACATGCACTATTGTGCAACGGTTTGCTTCTTTTTGCAAACGATAGCAATATCAGCGCGTCATAAATCATCATTTTCAGGCCATTGTCAACAAATATCCCATTAATTCAGTCATTTTTGCCTCATTATCGCAATGCAAGCGTTCGCAATCATGAGAGCGCTAACATATCTTTCATGGCAATCGATTGCCACTTATACCCATCAAAAAAAAACAACACGCCGACGCTATCGTTTGCAAATCATTTATCGACATACCGCAATTCCCGCCACAAACAATAAAGGCCCGCCCGCAGTAGCGGGCAGGCCAGCGCAATCGCAGCGCAACCGGGGCTAGGCGTTCCACCGTTCGATGACGTTATCTCCCTTATAGACGCTGAGCACCGAGTAGTGCGCCGTATCCAAACGCAGCAACCGTGCGAAATGCGGGTCCACGCCCAGCCATTGCGAGGTGAGGATGCGCAGGATGTGCGCATGAGCCACCAACAGCACATTATGGCCGTCTTTCAGCAGCGGCGTAATCTCGTCGATGGCGCTCTTGGCGCGTGCCGCCGCTTCTTCCAGCGTCTCGCCAGGCCCGGCATGGACCGGCACCTGTTCGCCCGAAGGCAAGGTCTCGACCCAGTCGCCCTCCAGCGTGGGCGTCAGCGAGCGCGGCCCGTCACGCCACACATCCCATTCAAAACCGCTGGCCTCACTCACCTGCTGGCGCGTACGCCCCTCGGCTCGGCCGTAATCCCATTCAGCGATGCCGTCCAACACACCGTGGTCCGCAAAACCGGCCAATTCAGCGGTTTGGCACGCCCGCTTCAGCGGACTGGAAAACACACAGCTCTGGCTGAATCCTTCGGGGAAGGCCTCGCGCAGGCGCCTTCCGGCATCCGCTGCCTGCTGCTCGCCGACCGCGGTCAACGGGATGTCCGTGCGCCCGGTATGCTGCCCGGATTCGCTCCACACGGTCTGGCCGTGGCGCAGCAACACCAAAAATCCATTGCCGCCACGAGAGTTCTCGACGGCAACGGTGCCGTTCACGTTCTGTTCGCTCATGCCTCCACTCTAGTCTGCGCTCGTTCATGACTCCACCATTAACGCCCATCTTTTGCGCTGAGATGATTGAGATGCTATTAGACTGAGAGTCATGAGCGACGAAACGAACACCGACTTCCCCTCCAGCGCCGACCGCGCGGTCGACAGCCTGCACCGCATCGACGAGAAGGTCAACAGGCTGCGCGAGGACCGGCTCAACGACCCTGATTCTCTGGGCGACAAGCTCATCAAGTCGGCAGTCCCAGCGCTGGCAGGCTTGGTTGCCGGCAAAGCATTCCAGATGATATGGGACAAGGGCACAAGCAAACGCAATCTGCGCAAGGGACTGGCGGCAGACGCGCCGCAAAGTCTGGCAATGAGTCTGGCATTCGCCGCCGTTTCGGCCGCACTCGGCGCAGTGGTTTCGCAGCTGTCGGATCGGGGCTCCAAGGCGTTCGTCGACCACCGCCATCGCAAGCCCAGCCGCTAATCCCCCGGTTGGATGATGGTTTCTGTTGGCTGACTGATGACTCATCGCTGGAATTTCGTCAAGGAACCATCAGTCAATCGACAGGAACCATCAGTCCAGCACAGTTCCGCCACACAATATCGGCATTTCACTGTGAGGTAATCCACCGTGACGTCCGGCGTCTGCCGTGCGACAATAAAGCCATGGTTACCAACGCAACAATCGAGGCTCTTCTGGGCCGCCGCTCCATCCGTAAGTTCAAGGACGAGGCCATCGACGACGATACCCGCGCCACGCTCGAAACCGTCGCCCAACATGCCGCGTCCAGCCAGTTCCTTAACGACTGGTCCGCCATCCGTATCACCGACCCGGCCACCAAAGCCAAGCTCGCCGAATTCGGCCATCAGCCGTATATCGCCACCGCGCCGTTGCTGTACGTGTTCGTCATCGACGAGCACCGCAACGCACGCATCGCCGAACGCAAGGGTATCGATCCCGCTTCCGACGAATTCCATCTCAAGTACAGCTATCGCTTCACCCAAGCTCAGAACGACGCAGTGCTGGCCCTGCACGCCATGGAGACCGCCGCCTATTCGCTGGGACTGGGCTGCGTGATTCTCGGCTCTCTGCTCAACAACATCCCCGGCCTTATCGACGTGCTGAATCTGCCGGAATACACGTATCCGGTGCTGGGTCTGGCCATCGGCAAGCCCGATCAGAACCCGACCGTCAAGCCGCGCATGCCGCGCACGATGCAGTTCTTCGAGAACACCTACCCGGCTGACGCCGATGGCGTACTCGACCAGCTGCCCGCCTTCGACGAGGAAGTTCACCGGTACTACGATCTGCGCCAAGCCGACCGTCCGGTGGACGCCTTCAGCGATCAGGTCGCCACGATCAGTCGGCAGGATGTCAGCCATCAGACACTGCTCGACAAGGCCGCCGCTCAGGGCTTCCGTCTGGATCAGTGAGACCAGAACCAACGAGATAGCCTCGGATAGGCTCGTCACTGAGTCGTCTCGGTCTCAGCACTGCGACGACTCAGTTCCAACACCTCAACATTTCATCACCGGATACCGGCAAAATTGCACAACCATCCCGCCGGTGTCGCACCATCAACAAACGTTCACATATCAGTCCCATTATGCGGACAACCAACGGCCAGTTTTGCAAGAAAACCCGCCAAACCAGCAGTATTCGCACCAGTGGTGGGAATAGACTGCATGTGGCCGCAATGACTACGAACCGGAAAAGAGGGACTGGATGCGGACAGTTTGGCAAGTCTTTCTACGCGATTGCAGACGTATCTTACGCAATCCCGTTGCCGTTGTGGTGACGCTCGGCGTAGCAATGCTGCCCTCGCTGTACGCATGGTTCAACATTCTCGCCAACTGGGATCCCTATTCAGCCACCGGCAATCTGCAAGTGGCCGTAGCCAATGAAGACCAAGGCACCACCAACGATCTGGTCGGCCATCTCGATGCGGGCCGGCAGGTCGTCAAGAAACTCAAGCAGAACGACGAACTCGGCTGGCGCTTCGTAGACAATGAAGAACAGGCCGTCCACGGCGTGGAGACCGGCGGATACTATGCAGCCATCGTGCTGCCCAAGGATTTCAGCGCCAGCTTGGTCGAATCGGTGACCGGAACCTCCAAACAGCCGAAAATCAAGTATTACGTCAATGAGAAGAAGAACGCGATCGCGCCGAAAATCACCGACACCGGCACCACCACCATCGATGAGCAGATCAACTCCGCCTTCGTCACCACGGTAGCCACCACCGTTGCCTCGGCCATTTCCGAAACCGGAGACGATCTCGGCCAAGCCACTGGCAAAGTCCAGCACGATACGATCGATGATCTCAATACGGTGATGTCCACGCTGAACACCGTTCAGGATTCACTCACCGACTTACAGGACACGCTGGCCCAATCAGACACGATTCTCGCCGACGCCAAACAGACCACCGCCTCACTCAAGCAGACCGTCGCGGCCGCGCAGAATGCCTCCCGCCAGTCCGGCACACTGTTGGCGGAAACACAGGCCGGGTCACAAGCCTTCTCCACCACACTGGTCGGCGCGCTCGACAGCAGTTCAGCACAACTCTCCGGACTGGCCGTCCACGTCAACAACGCCGCCGGCAGCATCACCGGCTCCTTCAACAGCGCGCAGAACTCCGTCGACACCATCACCAACACACTTTCGGCCCCACTGAACGCCACCCAAACGTCAATCAGCGATCTGAAAGACGCGCTGACCAAAGCCGGCATCGGCAAAGACACCACCGACCCGGTCGGCCAGAACATCTGGAAACAAATCGATGCGCTCGACTCATTGATCAGCAAACAGCAGACACAGCTCAACACCTTCCATACCGACACCACACAGTTCATCAACTCCGGCAAAGACGCCACCACGAACCTTTCCGGAGCCATGACCAACACCACCACCGGCGGCATCGCGGCGCTGAATACCGCGCGCGGCTCGCTGACCGGCACCGTGATGCCGTCGCTCACCTCATCATTGAACAGTTTCGCCGCCCTGAACGGCACGCTGGATGGCACGTTGACTTCGTTGTCCGGCACCTTGGATCAGGCCGACGGGCTGTTCGACCAGCTTGTCGATACCCTGAACCAAACGAAAACCACCATCAGCAGCACGCAGGATTCGCTGCGCCAGGCGGCCAGCGATGTCGCCACCGTACGCACCGATATCGCCACGCTCGATAGTTCCGCCGCTTACCAGAAAATCCGGGATACGCTGCATCTGGATGACAAGGGATTCGGCGAGTTCATGGGCAATCCCGTCACCCTGACCACGAAAGTCGTGTATGCCACCGACAATTACGGGTCCGCAGTCACCCCGTTCTACACGAATCTGGCACTGTGGGTAGGCGGTTTCGTGCTGATTGCCATCTACAAGCTTGAGGTCGACCGCAAAGGCATTCGCCGTATCACCGCTACGCAAGCATATCTTGGCCGCTGGCTGCTGCTGGTCACCATCGGATTCCTGCAAGCCATCATCGCCACCATTGGCGATCTGGTGCTCGGCATCCAATGCGAGCATCCGCTGCTGTTCATCTTGGCCGGAATCTTCTGTTCGTTCGTCTACATCAACATTATTTACGCGCTGGCCGTGGCGTTCCGCCATATCGGCAAAGCCATCGCCGTAATTCTGGTCATTGTGCAGATACCCGGTGCCTCCGGCCTGTATCCGATTGAAATGATGCCGAACTTCTTCCGCGAACTGCACCCATGGCTGCCCTTTACCTACGGCATCAACGCGATGCGCGGCCCGATCGCCGGCCTGTACGCGAACCATTACTGGCTCGACATGCTGCACCTGTTCTGGTATCTGCCGGCGGCGCTTTTCGTGGGACTTGTCGTACGCCGGTATGCGATGAACCTGAACGCGCTGTTCGACCATCGTTTGGGAGATACCGACCTGATGATCACCGAGCACAACAGCATGGTGAACGAACAGGTGAGCTTGAACTCCGTATTCCGCACGGTGTCCGACAGCAAGGAACTGCGCGATATCATCGCTCATCGCGCGCACCGGTTCTTCGCGCGGTACCCAAAGATGATCGTTGCCGGTCTGACATTGCTGACCGTACTCCCGTTCGTATTCCTGGTACTGCTGTTCGTCACCCAAGAGAAAATCGCCATGCTGACCTCCTGGATTCTGTCGATTATTCTTATCGACGCCTATCTCATTGTGGTTGAATACGCACGCGAAACCTACGCCATGCAGCTTGGCGTCAGTGCCATGAGTGCCGACGAGTTCCGCAATGTGATGCTCAACGGATATGCGTGGCGGCGTTTCCACGGCCACGGACGTCACGAAGCGGCGATGGGCAGCAATCCGGATATCGGCGAAACCACTGAACGACTCACACTGTTCGGCGATCAGGCCGCCGAGCCGACTGCGCACACCGCACAGTTCGAGCAGTCCGGTCAGTCTGGGCAGTCTGGGCAGTCTGGGCAAGGAGGCGCACGATGAAGCTTATCTGGAAAATATTCGTACGTGACGTGCGCCAAGCCACCCGCAATGTGATCGCCGTAATCGTGGCTATGGGATTGGTGATTGTGCCGGCACTGTACGCCTGGTACAACATCGCCGCCAGCTGGGACCCGTACGGCAACACCAAGGCCTTGAAGGTCGCCGTGGCAAACGTGGATAAGGGCTATAAGTCCGATCTGATGCCGATCACCATCAACGTCGGCGAAACCGTGACCAATACGCTCAGGGCCAATCATGACCTTGACTGGCAGTTTGTGGATCGTGCTAAGGCCATCGATGGCGTGAACTCAGGCGAATACTATGCCGCGCTGATTATTCCAAAGAGCTTCAGCTCCGATATGATGACGCTGTTTTCACCGAAGATCAAGCACGCCAAGCTCGAATACTATCTCAATGAGAAAATCAATCCGATCGCTCCGCATATCACCGACCAGGGTGCTACCACCGTGGCCACGACCATCGACCAGACATTCGTGAAGACCTTGGCGAGCGTGGCGCTGGATTTGGTTTCCAACGTGGCCGATTACGCGCAAAGCCCGCAAATGGAGCAGTACGTCAACAACGCCTCCAGTCATATTGCCACCATGTCGTCTCGTTTGACCGGCACTGCGTCGCAGATGGATTCCTATGCCAATCTGCTCGGGGCCGCCAACAGCATCATTGATTCCACCGATAAGCTGCTGGGATCAACAGGCTCAGCTGCGGCCACAACCAAAAAGGCGTTGAAACAGACCCGCAACGGCGTCTCCAGCCTCGACAAGGCATTGTCCGGAGCCACCGATGGCGTCGGTACGGCATTGCAGCAGGCCGGTTCATCCTACGACACCATTGCCAAGCAGATCGATGCCGCTTTTGCCGATGTGGGCTCACAATCCTCGCAGATATCAAACAAGCTGACCGATATGCAATCCAAAGTGGAGGCTCAGGCCGACAGCTTTGGAAAGTATGCCGCCGCTTTACGAGATCTCGCCAAACAAGCGGCTTCACTGCCCGTGGGCGGAGATACCGTTGCCGCTCAACTGAACGCGGCTGCAGACCAAGCCACAAAGGCGCAGCAGAGCATGCAGCAAGCCGCCACCGCGTTGGGCGATGCGGCCACGCACATAGCAAACGGTACTGCCGATGCCGATACAGCGCGTCGAGATCTGAAATCACAAATCGCTGCCGCCAAACAATCGATTACTCAGGCTTCAGACACGTACAAGAGCACGCTGAAACCGCAACTGAACAATCTGACCTCGTCCATGGACGAAGTGACCACGCAGGCAAGTTCCGTAATCGACGGGCTTGCATCGACCGTAAGCAGCGTGTCAGGTCTTTCTGGCGGCGTTTCAGACAGCCTGACGGACATCCAGTCGGCCTTGACTGACGCAGCTAGCGCTTTGACCCGTTCGGCGAAGAAACTCGACAACTTGTCTTCCCAACTCGCCTCTATCACCAATGGCGGCACCATCGACCTGTCTGTGATTTCCTCTGCGAAGCCCGATGCCATTGCTTCCATGCTGGCGGCACCCGTAGCGGTCGACCGCATCGCGCTCTATCCCGTTGCCAACTATGGTTCCGCGATGGCTCCGTTCTACACGATTTTGTCTATTTGGGTCGGTGCGATCATTCTGGTCGCCATGTTGAAAGTATCGATTTCCGACCATGAGAAGGCTCGTATCTTAGGGTTGGGCAATGATCTGCCGCTCGGTTCGGAAGTGGGTCTTCGCGAGGCCATGATTGCCGGGCGGATTGCCGGACCGGCCGCCGCGTTGGATGTGCTGAAGAAGCCGCGTGCCGAGTCTTCCGGCAATGCGCGGCAGTTCGGTTTACGCTTGCACCACGAATATTTCGGCCGATACATGATTTTCGGTTTCCTTGCTTTGCTGCAAGGTACGCTGGTGTGCCTGGGCGATATGTTCTATCTCGGCGTGCAGTGTGAGCATCCGATTCAGTTTTTGATGGTCGGGTGGTTGTCTGCACTGGTGTTCTCGAATATTGTGTATACGCTGGCCCTATCGTTCGGTGATATCGGCAAAGCCATTGCCGTAGTACTGCTGGTTATGCAGGTAGCCGGTTCCGGCGGCACATTCCCCATTGAAACACTGCCGACGTTCTTCCAGGTCGTTTCTAAATGGCTACTGTTCCCCTATGCGGTGGATGCGATGCATTCGGCCATGGCAGGCTCATTCGGCATGGAATACTGGGTTTCCATGGGCAAACTGGCACTGTTCCTTGTCCCCTCATTGCTGTTGGGACTTATGTTGCGCAAGCCGGTAATTCGCTTCAACGATTGGGTTATCCGCAACCTTGAAAACACCAAGGTGATGTAAGTGTTGGACGAAGTGTGTCCGAGCGCCCTGAACGCTTAGCAGCCTACGACCTGACGTGTTTGGACCGTAACCTGTCTCAGACACGGCGTTGGCGAGGCCTGTGGAGCTTCTGACGCTAACGTCTACGTGGCTTGTAGCCCTTTTTACGACTGTGTGGCTTGAGTTGCTGGTTCAGCGGTACATGCCGGTAACTGGATTGCGGATCGCGATGCGTGAGATGCCAGCATCCGCAAAATTCGCAACGGTACACCCATAGCTCAACTCCGCGCTCGATTAGGCTTTGATCAGCGGCACGCTGAACCTGCGCCTTATCGTGATACATGATTTTATTCGACGTAGCGCAACGTTTAGGGGTGAAGTAATGCATAGCAGAAGCCAGTGTAGAGCGACCCCATAACCAAGCCAGTTTCTGGCTCCCCTCAGGGGGGGAGCCGTCCGCACAGCAGACCGGGGGGAGGAGGCCCGGGCGTCGGGATTCCACGGTCACGGACGTGCTGTTTTCCGGATTTCCTGCGGAAATGGGAACGCGCCGCGCCGTCTCTCTTCGGCCCCGACGGCGGGGCCGGCCGGGAATGGTCCCGGACGTGGGTCTCATGAGTGCGAGAAGCCCCGGGTGTTTTTGTGGGGGTGTGTGGGTTTGGGTCGTGAGTGTTTCGGGTATGCGAAAGCCCCTTGGGGCGTGTGCTCCGAGGGGCTTCCTGTACG